>Ga0316204_10003936_pt1 | contig 28124 bp, 38 predicted proteins | sample 6monrhotite_MG_2_FD_205661 | JGI IMG/M metagenome (GOLD analysis project Ga0316204, IMG submission 205661) | Microbial mat bacterial communities from mineral coupon in-situ incubated in ocean water Damariscotta River, Maine, United States -... | ecosystem: Environmental > Aquatic > Marine >...
TAGAAATGGTTATGCCAGGTGATAACGTGAAGATGGACGTGACGTTAATTGCCCCCATCGCTATGGAAGAAGGCTTACGTTTCGCGATTCGCGAAGGTGGTCGTACTGTTGGCGCGGGTGTTGTAAGCAAAATCATCGAATAATTGTCCAGTTCACCCTCTGGAGCGCTTCATATCTGCGTTAAAAAATGGGCACTTACACTTGTAAGCTCACATTTTTCGCCTTGATCTGAAACACCCCAGAGGGCGATCTGAACAATTATTGGGAATATTTTTTAACTACTCACTTATCTTAGAATAGTGTTTTTTATAGAGTAATTATTATGGCAGATAATCAAAGAATCCGTATTCGTCTGAAATCGTTCGACCACAAGCTGGTTGATCGTTCTTGCACGGAGATCGTTGATACAGCGAAGAGAACCGGTGCGCATGTTCTGGGGCCAATCCCTCTTCCTACTAAGAAAGAGCGTTTCACGGTGCTTATTTCTCCACACGTAAACAAAGATGCTCGTGATCAGTACGAGCTGCGCACACATAAGCGTCTTCTGGATATTGTGGATCCCACAGATAAAACTGTAGATGCGCTGATGAAGTTAGATCTTGCTGCGGGTGTGGATGTTCAGATCAAACTGAATTAATCCATAATCTAAATTTGAGTTTGCCGCGCTTTAAAGTGCAGCAATTACAAAATTAGGTAAATCATTACAATAAAATGTAGTGATGACTACAGAAACATGATAGAATTCGCGCCTCTTTCGGCCCAGCCAATGGTTGGGCCGAATTTATACAGAAGTGTAAATTAAGTTAAATCAAGTACTTAGCTTTATTTAGTAAAGTTTGAGTTCAGATAATTTTTGGAATGCAGACATGGCCATCGGTTTAGTCGGTAAAAAAGTCGGAATGACACGAATCTTCACAGAAGATGGTGTTTCAATTCCAGTTACAGTGGTTGAGGTATCTCCCAATCGCGTAACACAAGTTAAAACTGTTGAAACAGACGGTTATGACGCAGTGCAGATTACAACGGGTTCGCGTAAAGCGTCTCGTGTGTCTAAATCAGCTGCTGGTCATTATGCGAAAGCAGGTGTTGAAGCCGGTCGTGGTCTTTGGGAGTTTCGCCTAGATGCGGCTTCTGAATACGAGACGGGTTCGGAATTGCCTGTAACAATGTTTGAAGCAGGTCAGAAAATAGATGTAACAGGCAAATCCATCGGTAAGGGTTTTGCAGGTGGTGTTAAGCGTTGGGGCTTTAAAATGCAGGACGCAACACACGGTAACTCTATTTCTCACCGTGCACCTGGTTCTATCGGTCAGTGTCAAACACCTGGTCGAGTATTTAAGGGTAAGAAAATGGCGGGTCACATGGGTGACAAGCAGCGCACTGCGCAAACTCTTGAATTAGTACGCGTTGATGAAGAGCGCGGTCTGTTATTGATAAAAGGTTCTGTGCCAGGCTCTAAAGGCGGCGACGTGATTGTACGTGCTGCTATTAAAGCAAAGGCATAGTAGGGGTAGATTCCAATGGATCTTCAGTTACATAAAGCAAACGATAAAATTACTGTTGCTGACGGTGTTTTCACAAGAGATTTCAACGAAGGTCTGGTTCACCAGGCGGTAGTTTCGTTTCTTGCGGGTGCTCGCTCAGGTACAAAGGCACAGAAAAATCGTGCGGCAGTAAGTGGTGGTGGTGCTAAGCCATGGCGTCAAAAAGGTACGGGTCGTGCTCGTGCAGGTACTATTCGTAGTCCGATCTGGCGTTCAGGCGGTCAGACTTTTGCGGCTCAGCCACGTGATCATTCAGTAAAACTGAATAAGAAAATGTATCGCGCAGCGATTAGCTCAATTGTTTCAGAGCTGATTCGCCAGGACCGTTTATTAGTAGTTGAAGATTTCACTACTGATTCACCTAAGACTAAAGGTCTGGTTGCAAAACTGAATGATCTTGAATTGTCCAAGGGTCTGATTGTTACTGAGACAGGTGATGAGAATCTATATCTGTCGGCTCGCAATATTCCTCACTTAGATGTGACTGATGTTGCTGGTATGTCTGCAGTTGATCTGGTTGGTGCTGAAAAAGTGCTGATGACTGTCGGTGCAGTACGCGCATTAGAGGAGTGGTTGGCATGATGCAACAAGAACGAATTCTTCAGGTATTGTTAGCGCCGCATATTTCAGAGAAATCAACTCAGGTTGCTGACTCTGCAAGTACTCACGTATTTAAAGTGAATACTACGGCGACAAAACATGAAATCAAGCAGGCTGTTGAAGAGCTGTTTGAAGTAAAAGTTGCTCAAGTACGAGTGATGAATGTAAAAGGCAAGACCAAACGATTTGGTCAGCGTAATGGTAAACGTTCTGACTGGCGTAAAGCATATGTGAAACTGGCTGAAGGCCAGGACATTGCTTTTGCTGGTGCAAACTAAAAGGCGAGTAGACAATGGCAATCGTAAAATCCAAGCCAACTTCTCCGGGGCGTCGTTTTGTAGTTAAAGTTGTAAATGACGAACTACATAAGGGTGCTCCGCATGCTCCTCTGTTAGAGAAGCAATCAAGAAATGGCGGTCGTAATAACGCAGGTCGTATTACTACACGTCACGTTGGTGGTGGACACAAACAGCATTACCGCGTAATTGATTTTAAGCGTGATAAAGACGGTATCCCAGCAGTGGTTGAGCGTCTTGAGTACGATCCAAATCGTACAGCGAATATCGCATTATTGAAATATGCCGATGGTGAACGTCGTTATATTATTGCACCTAAGGGTGTGAGTGCAGGTGATCCAATACTTTCTGGTTCAAATGCGCCAATTAAGAGTGGCAATACATTGCCGCTAAGAAATATGCCTGTTGGTTCGCAGATACATTGTATCGAGCTGAAGCCAGGTAAAGGTGCACAGATCGCGCGTAGTGCGGGTGCATCAGTTCAGTTAGTTGCTCGTGAAGGTTCGTATGTAACTGTACGTCTACGTTCTGGCGAAATGCGCAAAATCCATGTTGATTGTCGCGCAACCGTTGGTGAAGTAGGTAACAGTGAGCATAGCTTACGTTCATTAGGTAAAGCTGGTGCCAAGCGCTGGCGTGGTGTTCGTCCAACTGTTCGTGGTGTTGCGATGAACCCAGTAGATCACCCGCATGGTGGTGGTGAAGGTCGTACTTCTGGTGGTCGTCACCCTGTATCTCCATGGGGCATGCCTACTAAGGGTAAGAAAACTCGCAGCAATAAGCGTACAGACAATATGATTGTTCGTCGCCGTAATAACCGTAAATAGAGGGTAGCCAGGTGCCACGTTCATTAAAGAAAGGGCCATTCATCGATCACCATCTGATGGCTAAGGTCGAGAAAGCAGTAGAAGAAAAGAATCGTCGTCCAATAAAAACATGGTCACGTCGTTCTACTGTATTTCCAGAAATGGTTGGTTTAACAATCGCAGTACACAATGGTCGTCAGCATGTTCCCGTTTTAATTAACGAAAACATGGTAGGTCACAAGTTAGGTGAATTTGCCTTAACTCGTACTTACAAAGGCCATGTTGCTGATAAGAAGTCGAAGTAAGGGGTAGATGATGGAAGTAGCAGCAAAACATCGCTTCGCACGTATATCACCTCAGAAATGTCGTCTGATTGTTGATCAAATACGTGGTTTAGGCGTAGAGCAAGCATTAAATACGCTTAACTTTAGCAATAAAAAAGGCGCAGATCTGGTGCAGAAAGTACTTGAGTCAGCCATTGCTAACGCAGAGCACAATGAAGGCGCAGATATTGATGAGTTAAAGGTATCTGCAACTTTCGTCGATGAAGGTCCGACAATGAAGCGCATCCAAGCCCGCGCAAAAGGTCGTGCTAACAGAATTTTAAAACGTACCAGCCATATAACGGTTATGGTTTCAGACAAATAAGAGAGAAGCAGAATGGGCCAAAAAGTACATCCTGTCGGGTTTCGTCTGGGCATATCAGCAGACTGGAATACGAAGTGGTATGCAAACAGCAAGGATTATCCAAAGCTGTTAAATACAGATATTAAAGTTCGCGAGTTTCTTAAGAAGAAACTGGCAGCTGCAAATGTTAGCCGTATTCAAATCGAACGCCCAACACGTGCAATTGTAATTACAATTCATACCGCACGTCCTGGTGTTGTTATCGGTAAGAAAGGCGCTGACATTGAAGTGTTACGCAAAGAAGTTTCAAAGATTGTAGGTTTGCACATTAATAATGTGAAAATTAACATCGAAGAAATTCGCAAGCCGGAATTAGATGCACAGCTAGTTGCTGAGAGCATCGCGCAGCAGTTAGAACGCCGTGTTATGTTCCGTCGAGCAATGAAGCGTTCAATGCAGAACACTATGCGCATGGGTGGACAGGGCATTAAAATTAATGTTGCTGGTCGCTTAAACGGCGCTGAAATTGCACGTAGTGAATGTTATATGGAAGGTCGTGTTCCATTGCATACATTACGCGCTGACATTGATTATGGTTTTGCAGAGGCACTTACTACCTACGGTATTCTGGGTGTTAAAGTGTGGATCTACAAAGGTGAAGTTTTTGATCTTGAGCAGAAAAGAAATGCTGCTAAGCAAGAAGCTAAACCTAAGAAGTCAGGTAGGGGATAAAAATGCTTCAGCCTAAACGTACTAAATTTAGAAAGTACCAAAAGGGACGTAACCGCGGCCTTGCTCAGAACGGTAATAAAGTAAGCTTCGGTGAATTTGGTTTGAAAGCAGTTGCTCGTGGCCGTATTACCGCGCGTCAAATTGAAGCAGCTCGTCGTGCTATGACACGTCACATTAAACGTGGTGGTAAAATCTGGATTCGTGTTTTCCCAGATACACCCATCTCTACCAAGCCATTAGAAGTTCGAATGGGTAAAGGTAAAGGTAATGTTGACTACTGGGTTGCTAAAATTCAGCCTGGTTCAGTGTTATATGAAATGGAAGGTGTTTCAGAAGATATGGCAAGAGAAGCTTTCTCATTAGCAGCAGCAAAGTTGCCAGTTAAAACAACATTTGTTACTCGAGCGGTGATGTAATGGCTATTGCAAAAGATTACAGAGAAAAAGATGAAGCTGGTCTAAAAGAAGAGCTTCTTAATTTACGTAAAGAGCAGTTCAACTTACGTATGCAGCAAGGTGTTGGCGAGATGTCTAAACCTCATCTGTTCAAAAACGTGCGTCGTGATATTGCACGCGTTAAAACAGTACTTGCTGAAAAACAGCAGGCAGGTAAAGCATAATGAGCGAAGATAAAAAGCAAAAAACATTACAGGGTGTTGTGAGCAGCAACAAAATGGATAAATCGGCAACTGTGACGATTGAACGCCGTGTTAAACACCCGCTTTATGGCAAAATCATTACTCGCTCATCTAAGTTGAGCTTTCATGATGAAGCTAACGAATGTGGTATTGGTGATACCGTTCTTATTGAACAGTGTCGTCCAATTTCAAAAACAAAATCCTGGAAGCTGGTAAAAGTTGTCGAAAAGACAACTGCAGTTTAATTCAGATTAATTAGAGATATTTTGGTGCCGTCATGATTCAGATGCAAACCGTTCTCAATGCAGCAGATAACAGTGGAGCACGCCGCGTACAGTGTATTAAAGTACTGGGTGGTTCACATCGTCGTTATGCTCGTATAGGTGATGTAATTAAAGTAAGTATCAAGGAAGCAATTCCTAGAGGCAAAGTTAAAAAAGGCGAAGTTTACAATGCAGTTGTAGTTCGTACTGCTAAAGGTGTGCGTCGTTCAGACGGTTCACTGATTCGTTTTGACAATAACGCAGCGGTTATCTTAAACGCTAACCTGCAGCCTATTGGTACTCGTATTTTTGGCCCTGTTACTCGTGAGCTACGTAATGAGAAATTTATGAAAATAATTTCTTTAGCTCCAGAAGTACTGTAAGGGAGTAATAGTTATGCAAAGAATCAAAAAAGGTGATGAAGTAATTGTAACTGCGGGTAAAGACAAAGGTCGCCGTGGTTCAGTTTCAGCAATGCTGGGTGACCGAGTTATGGTTGACGGTATTAACACTGTTAAAAAACACGTAAAGCCTAACCCTATGGCTGGTGTAGAAGGTGGAATCATTGAAAAAGAAATGTCTATTCACATTTCTAATGTAATGATTTTCAACCCTGCAACAAACAAGGGTGACCGCGTTGGTATTAAGACTTTGGATGGTGGCAAGAAAGTACGCTTCTTTAAGTCTAATAACGAAGTTATAGACGTTTAGTAGGTGACTAAGACAATGGCAAGGTTACAAAAAACATACAAAGACTCAATTGTTAAGCAATTGATGGCAGACCAGGGTTACAGCAACCCAATGGATGTGCCACACATCGAAAAAATCACGCTTAATATGGGTGTTGGTGAAGGTGTGTCTGATAAGAAAGTTGTTGAAGCTGCACGTACAGATATGGAAAAAATTGCTGGTCAAAAGCCGGTAACTACCATTGCTCGTAAATCAGTTGCTGCATTCAAATTGCGTGAAGGTTCACCAATCGGTTGTAAGGTGACTTTACGTAAAGAACACATGTACGAATTTTTAGATCGTTTGATCAATATTGCAGTGCCTCGTATTCGTGATTTCCGTGGTTTAAACGGTAAGTCGTTTGACGGACGTGGTAACTACAGCATGGGTGTAAAAGAGCAGATTATCTTCCCTGAAATCGATTATGAAAAAATCGACAAGATTCGCGGAATGGATATCACTATTACAACCAGTGCAAAAACTGACGATGAAGCAAAAGCGCTGTTAAAAGCTTTTAACTTCCCATTTAAAAACTAGGGTTAGATCATGGCAAAAGTATCAATGATTATGCGCGAAAAAAAGCGCGCAAAACTGATTGAAAGAGATTTCGAAAAGCGTGAAGCATTAAAAGCGATTCTGAAAGATCCAGAAGCGAGCTATGAAGATAAAATGGAAGCACAGGTGAAGATGCAAAAATTACCTCGTGATTCTAGCCCAAGTCGTCGTCGTAATCGTTGTCAGATTACAGGACGTCCACATGGTTACTACCGTAAGTTTGGTCTTTCTCGTATTAAATTACGTGAAGCTATGATGCGCGGTGATGTTCCAGGTCTGGTTAAGGCCAGCTGGTAAGAATCTTTTAGATTCATTATTAATTTTTATATATTTAAGAGTAAGGTATTAGATTATGAGTATGTCAGATCCAATAGCAGATATGCTAACTCGTATTCGAAACGGACAATCTGCTGCTAAAGCAGAAGTTGCTATGCCTGCATCTAATATGAAACAGTCAATTGCCGAAGTTTTAAAAGACGAAGGTTATATTTCAGACTTTTCAGTATCAGATGATGCAAAGCCAGAACTGTCTGTCTCGTTAAAGTATTACGATGGTAAGCCTGTTATCGAAAAAATTCAGCGCATGAGTCGTCCAGGCTTACGTGTTTATAAAAATAAAGACGAATTACCTAAGGTATTAAATGGCCTGGGTATCGTTATCATATCAACTTCTAAAGGCATGATGACTGACCGAGCTGCACGCGCTGCAGGTATTGGTGGTGAGTTAATCTGCAGTGTTGCTTAAGGAGCATTGATATGTCACGTATTGCAAAAAAGCCGATTACTCTACCTTCAGGTATAGAAGTAAAGATCGCTGGTAAGTCTGTAAATGTTAAGGGGCCAAAAGGCAACTTAAACATGGATCTACATGAAACAGTTTCAATTGCTCAAGATGGCTCTGAATTAAACCTGACTCCTGCAACTGATGAAGCAATGGCTATGACGGGAACAATGCGTTCTTTAGTTAATAACATGGTTGTTGGTGTAAGCGAAGGGTTTGAGAAGAAGCTGGAGTTAATTGGTGTTGGTTACCGTGCTCAGGCACAGGGGCAGAATTTAAACCTTTCATTAGGTTTTTCGCACCCTGTTGTTTATGCTGTGCCACAGGGCATCAGTGTTGAGACACCAAGCCAGACAGAAATTCTTGTTAAAGGTGCGGACAAGCAAAAAGTAGGTCAGGTATCTGCAGAAATTCGTGCATACCGTCCACCAGAGCCTTATAAAGGTAAGGGTGTTCGTTACTCTGACGAGTATGTAATCCGCAAAGAAGCTAAGAAGAAGTAGGTGCTGAGATGAATTCAAAGAAACAAACTCGTGTTCGTCGTGCTAAGCGCACACGCATGAAAATTCGTGAGTTAGGTGCTAATCGTTTAAGCATTCACCGTACTCCACGTCATATCTATGCACAGGTACTGTCTTCTGATGGTGGAAATACTATAGCTTCAGCTTCTACTTTAGATGCTGATGTTAAGTCTGCAATTAAAGGTTCTGGTAACGCAGATGCAGCAGCGACTGTAGGTAAAATCATTGCTGAAAAATCAAAAGCTGCTGGTATTACCAGTGTAGCGTTTGATCGCTCTGGTTTTAAATATCACGGTCGTGTTAAAGCATTAGCTGATGCTGCTCGCGAAAACGGACTGGAATTCTAAAGGCAATTACTATGGCACAAAATAGAGACGCTCAAAGAGATAAAACAGACGACTTTATCGAAAAGTTAGTAACCGTAAATCGTGTTGCTAAAGTTGTAAAAGGTGGTCGTCAGTTTGGTTTTACTGCACTAACGGTTGTTGGTGATGGTGATGGCACTGTAGGTATTGGCTACGGTAAAGCAAAAGAAGTTCCAGCCGCTATTCAGAAAGCGATGGATAAAGCGCGTAAGAACATGCGTAAGGTTCATCTTAAAGATGGCACACTACAGCACTCAGTTACAGGTGAGCACGGCGCTGCTGATGTTTACATGCAACCCGCTTCAGAAGGTACAGGTATTATTGCTGGTGGTGCAATGCGCGCCGTTTTCGAGGCAGTTGGTGTTAAAAACGTACTGGCTAAAATTAACGGTACTCGTAACCCTATCAACGTTGTTCGTGCAACAGTAGATGGTTTAGAGAGAATGCGTTCTCCTGAGTCAGTTGCTGCTAAGCGTGGCAAGAAAGTTGAAGAGATATTAGGCTAATCGACATGGCACAGAAGAAGATTAAAGTAACCCTGACAAAAAGTACGATCGGTCGCTTAAAGTCACATCAGGCATGTGCTAAAGGCTTAGGCTTACGTCGTACTCATCATACAGTTGAAGTAATTGATACACCTGAAAACCGCGGTATGGCTAATAAAATTGCCTACATGGTAAAGGTAGAGGAAGTTTAAGATGCTACTTAATACTCTTAGCCCAGATGCGGGCAGCCGTAAATCAGGTAAGCGTGTAGGTCGTGGTATTGGTTGTGGCCAGGGTAAAACCTGTGGTCGTGGTCATAAAGGTCAGAAGTCACGTAACGGTGGTTTCCATAAGGTAGGTTTCGAGGGTGGTCAGATGCCACTACAGCGTCGCCTGCCTAAAGTTGGCTTTAACTCACGTTCTGCTAAATACAGTGCTGAGGTTCGTTTAGGCGAAATTCAGAAGCTGGGTGCTGACGTAGTTACACTTACTGCTCTGATTGAGGCAAACATCGTTCCTGCTTTCACAAAGAAAGCTAAAGTAATCGCTTCTGGTGAAATTACATCAGCAGTTACATTACAGGGCGTTAAAGCAACTAAAGGCGCACAGGCTGCTATCGAAGCGGCTGGCGGAAAAGTAGAGGCATAACAGACCCAACATGGCAGTTGACCTAAGTAAATTGCAGGAACTAAGACAGCGCATCTTTTTTGTAATAGGTGCTCTGATCGTTTACCGTATTGGTACTTTTATTCCGGTACCAGGTATTAACCCTACGATCATGTCTGCAATTTTTGATCAGCAGTCGGGTACTATCCTGGACGTGTTTAACATGTTCTCGGGTGGTGCTCTAGAGCGTATGTCTTTATTTGCATTAGGTGTGATGCCGTATATTTCAGCATCTATCATAATGCAGCTGCTCTCGGTGACTGTACCCAGTCTGGAGCAGATTAAAAAAGAAGGTGAAGCTGGACGACGTAAAATTACCATGTACACACGTTATGGTACTGTTGTTCTGGCTTTGTTCCAGTCTATTGGTGTTGCGAATATGTTATTAGCGCAAACACACCAGGGCTCACCACTGGTTACTGTAAATTCTGAACTTTCGTTCTATGTAATTGCGGTTTCTTCTTTGGTTGCAGGCACGGTATTTTTAATGTGGCTGGGTGAACAAATTTCTGAGCGTGGTATCGGTAATGGTATTTCAATACTGATATTCGCAGGTATCGTTGCTGGTCTTCCAGCAGCCATAGGTGGTACTGCTGAGCTGGTAAGAACCGGTGAGTTACATACATTAACAGCGATTGTTCTGTTTATGTTGGCTATAGCAGTAACGGCCTTTGTTATATTTGTGGAACGTGGCCAGCGCCGCATAACCGTTAATTACGCCAAGCGTCAGCAAGGTCGTAAAATGTATGCAGCACAAAGTAGCCATTTGCCACTGAAGCTTAATATGGCGGGTGTTATTCCACCTATATTTGCTTCAAGTATTATTCTGTTCCCTGCGACTATGGGCGGCTGGTTTGGCCAGGCTCAAGGTATGGAATGGTTGGCTGATCTGTCAACGACATTGTCGCCAGGCCAGCCTGTATATGTCATGTTCTATGCTGCGGCGATTATTTTCTTCTGCTTTTTCTACACTGCTTTAGTGTTTAATAGCCGAGAAACCGCTGACAACCTGAAAAAATCTGGGGCATTTATTCCAGGTATTCGCCCAGGTGAACAGACAGCTAAATATATTGATGGCGTGATGACACGTCTGACTCTGGTAGGCGCGATGTATATAACAGCGGTTTGTTTACTACCCGAGTTCCTGATTTTGTACTGGAATGTGCCGTTTTATTTTGGCGGTACTTCATTGCTGATTATTGTCGTTGTGGTTATGGATTTCATGGCCCAGATGCAGTCACATATGATGTCTCAACAGTATGAAGGCTTAATGAAAAAAGCCAATTTTAAGGGATTAGGTAATAAAGCTTAATCCAGGCTGGAAAATTGTGTTGATCTAGACAATCAACTTGAATGTCACACTTGTGAACAATTAACACTTCTAGAAATGCTGTTTTTAAAATAGCCGTTTCAAAATGTTCGTTATATTGTTCTTGTTATATTCATAAAATCGTCTAAAATCCGCGCAATTCTCAGTTATTAACACTAAAGCGAGAGCAGTTATGAAAGTTCGTGCATCTGTAAAGAAACTCTGCAGAAACTGTAAAGTAGTAAAGAGAAATGGTGTAGTTCGTGTGATTTGTAAAGATCCACGTCATAAACAACGCCAAGGTTGATTTGTAGGCGAAAAATCGCTAAAATGCCGCGCTTTGCGCGATTCTGGAGACGGATTGAATGGCCCGTATAGCTGGTATTAACGTACCTGATCAAAAACATGCAGTCATAGGTTTAACATATATCTATGGCATAGGTAATACACGTGCACAGGGCATCTGCGCATCATGTAGTATTGAACCGACGACTAAGATCGCTGCACTGAGTGAAGAGCAGCTGGAATCTTTACGTACTGAAGTAGGTAAATTCACTGTTGAAGGTGATTTACGTCGTGAAGTTTCAATGAATATTAAGCGTCTGATGGACATGGGTTGTAACCGTGGTATCCGTCATCGCCGTAGTCTTCCATTGCGTGGACAACGCACAAAGACTAATGCTCGTACACGTAAGGGCCCTAAACGCCCGATACGTAAATAATTTGGTTATTTAGGTAACAGTAATGGCAAAACCAACGGTTAAGAAGAAAGTAAAACGTACGGTTACGGATGGCGTTGCGCATATATATGCGTCTTTTAACAACACCATCGTAACTATATCAGATCGCCAGGGTAACACTCTGTCATGGGCTACGGCCGGTGGTTCAGGTTTCCGTGGTTCACGTAAAAGTACACCTTTTGCAGCTCAGGTAGCGGCGGAACGTGCTGGAACACGTGCAAAAGACTACGGCGTTAAGAACCTGGAAGTACTTGTTAAAGGACCTGGTCCTGGACGTGAGTCAGCAGTACGTTCTCTTAACAATGCTGGTTTTAAAATTACGAATATCAGTGATATTACCCCAATTCCACACAATGGTTGTCGTCCTCCAAAACGACGCCGTGTATAAGGCTGGAGATTAGTCGTGGCTCGTTATTTAGGTCCTAAGTGTAAGCTAAGCCGTCGTGAAGGCGTTGATTTGGAACACAAATCAGGCATTCGCGCACTTGATACAAAATGTAAGCTTGAGCAGAAACCTGGTCAACACGGTGCTGGTCGTGGTCGTTTAACTGACTATGGTTTACAGCTGCGTGAAAAGCAGAAGTTACGTCGTATTTACGGTGTACTAGAAAAGCAGTTTGTAAACTACTACAAAAAAGCAGCTTCTAGAAAAGGTTCAACTGGTGAAAACCTGCTTGAATGCCTTGAAACTCGTTTAGATAACGTTGTTTATCGCAGCGGTTTCGGCTCAACTCGTAATGAAGCCCGTCAACTAATCAGCCATAAGTCAATTATGGTTAATGATCAACTGGTTAACATTCCTTCATACGTTGTTAAAGCGAGTGATAAAATATCTGTACGTGAAAAGTCTAAAAAGCAGACACGTATTCAGGACGCTTTAAATTTAGCAAAATCTCGTGGCATTGCCGACTGGATTGAGCTGGACGAAAAGAAAATGGAAGCGACTTTTAAATCAATTCCAGAACGTAGCGATCTGTCAGCAGATATTAACGAACAACTGGTTGTTGAACTCTACTCCAAGTAAAGGATACCTAACCGAATGTCAGGCAAATCTGAAGAACTTCTTACTCCACGTAATATTGATGTACACGCGTACAGCGATACACACGCAAAGATTGTACTTGAGCCATTAGAAAGAGGCTTTGGTCATACGCTGGGTAATGCATTGCGTCGAATCATGTTGTCATCAATTGAAGGTGCAGCGGTTGTAGAAGCTGAAATTGAAGGTGTATTACATGAATACAGCTCAATTGAGGGTGTACAGGAAGATGTACTGGAAATTCTGCTTAATTTGAAAGGCGTTTCTATTAAGATGCATGAGCGTTCAGAAGCGTTATTGTCTCTTAAGAAGTCTGGTCCTGGTGCAGTAACCGCAGGTGATATAGCAACTGATCACGATGTTGAAATCGTAAATCCGGATCACGTTATTGCTACTATCACAGGTAACGTTGATTTAAATATGACTTTAAAAATAGGCAAAGGCCGTGGATATCAGCCAGCGACTATGCGTAAGTCAGAATCAGCAGAAACAGCCTCTATCGGTGCATTAGCTATTGATGCTTCATTCAGCCCGATATTACGAGTTGCATATGTTGTAGAAAGTGCACGTGTTGAGCAACGCACAAACCTTGATAAACTGATACTTGATGTCGAAACTAACGGTACAGTAGATCCGGAAGAAACAATTCGTACAGCAGCAACAGTTCTGCAGAAGCAACTCGCAGCATTTGTTAACCTGCAAAGTATTGAAGAAGCAGATGCACAGGATGAAGAGGACGAGATCGATCCAATTCTATTACGTCCAGTTGATGATTTAGAATTAACTGTTCGTTCTGCAAACTGCTTGAAAGCAGAGAATATTTACTATATTGGTGACCTGATTCAGCGTACAGAAGTTGAATTACTTAAAACACCAAATTTGGGTAAAAAGTCTCTTACAGAAATTAAAGACGTACTGGCATCTCATGGTTTATCTCTGGGTGCGCGCCTGGAAAACTGGCCACCAGCGTCTATACGTGAAAAACTTGCGAGCTAACAGCTGCATCTGTTTAAGGTAAAAGAAAATGCGTCATCGTAAATCAGGTCGTCAATTAAATAGAAACAGCAGCCACCGTAAGGCAATGTTTCAAAATATGGCTAACTCATTATTTGAACATGAGTTAATCAAAACCACTCTGCCTAAAGCTAAAGAGCTACGCAGAATTGCTGAACCACTCATCACTCTTGCCAAAGAAGATAGTGTTGCCAGCCGTCGTCTAGCATTCAACAGAATGCGTGATAAAGATATGGTTGGTAAACTGTTCGCAGAATTAGCACCTCGCTACAAAGATCGTCCTGGTGGATATCTGCGTATTATGAAGTGTGGATTCCGTGCAGGTGATGCAGCTCCTATGGCATATGTAGAGCTTGTTGATCGTCCAGAAATCTCTGAAGAAGTTGTTGAAGTAGATTAAGCTCTACAAAGTTCTTCCAAACAAAAAAGCCGGATATATCCGGCTTTTTTGTGTTTTCAGCTAAGTAGAATTATCTGATTAAATATTGTCTACTTATTTCAATAGCTATGTGAATTACACATCATATAATACTAAATTCTTTAACAATGTTTCAGCTGCTGCTTTTACTGCGATTTTCTGGAGTGGTGAAAAGTACCAGGCAGGATCAAGTTTACGTGTATATTCTATACTCCATGTTACAGCTGTCTTGCCCGTAACTAGCTCCCGCCAACTTATGGTTGCACTATTCTAGCCAATGACTTATGTGGCTGTCGTCATTAACAAGCTGAAATTTCACCAGGTTTTGTGTGCGTTTGACGATTTTGAATGTTGCAAATCCGGGTAGCCCTTCCCCACCACTAAAATATATTCTACGTATATTGTCTATATTGTTACCGCTGCCGGATATGGAGACTGGACTTGGAAACCCATAGCTGAGTAACTGTGGTAATTCTGTAATTTGCCTATTTGAAGCCAATCGCTCTAAAATCTCTGATGAGCTTAGTTTTGTTAACTGTTTTGTACTGATAGTATTCTCTCTCGCAATCTGCAGATACTGACTTGTTCCTTCAAAAGAAAGTATTAAAGGTGCAATTTAGGCAAGAAAATACAGGTAGTGGTTAGTGTTTTTCTGTCGTATCTTTTTGATACATAGAGTGACATATAGGCCCACAATTATAAAAAGCGGAGCGGTCATTGGGACACAGAATGAGCCTTCGTTTAAGACTATAAATGAAACGATAAGTGCTATCAATAATGTTACAGAGACGCCTCTACCATGTTTTCATTCGCATGTGGTATTGATAATAATATTGACATTATAAATGGGATACCAATAAATAGAGCTGAACTGTGCTTGGGAGATAAAGAGTCTAAAACCAGGTAAATAGTACAGCCAATAGAGATCGTGATTAGCGCGTTTATGCGTTGTTTTGATATGATAGTAGAGGGCATGTATTGATTTACAGTGCTCATTTGGTCATCTCCTATCTGTTATAGATGATGTATAAAAATTGTACTGCTTAAGAAAAAACTTCTATTTAATACTACTTCTAGCTAGCTCCAATGTGAAAAATTCACCAAGTGCAGATTGTATGTCACTAATACTGACATATTTGACATAAAATGGGTCGCCCCATTGGACGCATTCAAGCGTTCTAACATCTGGCTCGTCTGCTGATTTTAAATAGTAGTAACTTGCCTGACCAATAATGCTTGGTCCATCACTGTGGCTAAGACTTTTAATAGAAGCATACATAATAAAACGTTGTGCATGTTCTTCCTGATCTTCAACCTTATAGATGGTAAAGGAGGTAGGTTTAAGTGTTCTGTTATGTTCGAGTAAGTTATTTACAGTTATGCTGCAATGAGGGTAATAAATGTTTAAATCATTTTCTTTTGTAATCAAACCGTTCTGAAAATAGGTACGTGCGGTATTCTGGATTATTTCAACAGGTTTGTTTAGAGTTAAAGTGGAACCTTCAGGAACGGAATAGAATTGAGACTTGATATTATTGTCTATTGTCTGTGTACAAGAGACAGTAAAGCTAAAAATTAATAACGAAATAGCGAGTCTCATTTTTCGTGATATAAATTCTGTATTAGCGTTTTTACGTATCATCATATACTCACTTATTTTTGCAGATTTTATCAATCTCAATTATAACATTATCGACATCTTAGGGTTTAGCAATATACCCATCCATGCCTGATTGCAGGCTGCGCTCAATATCTTTTGTCATTGCATTTGCAGTCATGGCTATAATTGGTATTTCCTTATATTCTCCAATTCTCCTAATGGGCCTGGTCGCTTCATAACCATCCATTTCTGGTATCTGAATGTCCATAATGATTAAATCATAATGTGTTTGATGGCCATTTCAACAGTCTCTTTCCCATTGTTGGCGAGGCTTACCAGCATGCTGGCCTGTGAGAAAAATTCTTTGGCAATTAGTTGATTAACAAGTACATCTTCAACTAATAAGGTTTTTAAATCCACTAATATATGCCCGGAAGGTGTAGGGCCTATTGGCTTTAAGGATTTGCCTTCTTGCGTGTCATTTTTAGTATCAGCTGGTAAGTATAGATTGAAATCAAAGCAGCTCCCCTGATTTTTTTGCTGCTTAGGTTGATAGTACCTTTCATCATCTTGATCAGATGTTTACTTAATTGCAAGTCCCAGGCCTGTTCCGCCATGTGGAGTTGTCAGCTTGCGTAAATGAGCTGAATAGCTCTTCTTGTATTTCTTCGCTTATGCCTATACCAGTGACTGTGATAGCGAAATGTAAATAGTCACGCTTTTTATCTTTATTGATGTTAATTGTAACACTACCCTTTTCAGTGAACTTGATGGCATTGCTCGTTAAATTTGATAATATCTGGTTCAGTCTAAATTGGTCACCAATAACGTTTTTATGTATAACTTGTGATGATTTTCTAAATTGCCGCCTGCTGTATTGTAAAAACTACCGTCTCGCTCTCCAATAATAAATTTTTCGTAATGTTCGCTTTTAATTTCAAGATTCTGCATCAGAAAAGGGCGCATAGATTTGAGGTTCATACTTTGTAAAGGTATTAGCGTAAATATAAAATGGACTAAGCTAATACCTTTTTAAGGTAGTGACCAGTTGATGAATCCTGATTGTTGGCAACATTCTCTGGTGTGCCTTGAGCGATGATTTTTCCCCCGCCAGACCCACCCTCGGGGCCAAGGTCAACAATCCAGTCAGCAGTCTTAATTATATCGAGATTATGTTCGATGATAATAATTGTATTACCATGGTCTCTTAATCTAATTAAAACTTCTAAGAGCTGTTCAATGTCATGAAAATGCAAACCAGTTGTTGGTTCATCAAGAATATAAATAGTATTGCCTGTGTCTCGTTTGGACAGCTCTCGAGCTAACTTAATACGCTGAGCTTCACCGCCGGATAATGTGGTGGCTCTTTGACCGAGGGTGATATATGACAAGCCTACATCCATAAGTGTTTGCAGTTTTCTATGAATAACAGGTACAGCACTAAAGAAAACAACTGCATCTTCAATGGTCATTTCCAGAACTTCATTAATGCTCTTGCCCTTGTATTTTATATCGAGTGTCTCGCGGTTATAGCGCTTGGATTTGCAGACATCGCAGGGGACATAAATATCAGGCAGAAAGTGCATTTCAACTTTAATGACGCCATCACCCTGGCAGGCTTCACAGCGCCCTCCCTTTACATTGAAACTAAAGCGGCCGGGTTTATAACCTCGGGAGCGAGCTTCCTGAGTGCCCGCAAATAATTCGCGAATTGGGGTGAACAGTCCAGTGTATGTTGCAGGGTTTGAGCGCGGTGTGCGGCCAATGGGGGCCTGGTCAATCTCGACAACTTTATCGAACTGTTCAAGGCCTTCATGGCTAGTGTATTTTGCCGGTATTACTGAGGACCCATTGATTTCTCTGGCTAGCAGTTTGTATAAAGTTTCATTTATTAGTGTTGATTTACCCGATCCAGATACGCCTGTTATACAGGTCATCAGGCCCACAGGAAGTTCTACATCAACATCCTGTAAATTGTTACTGCATGCACCCCTGATGCTAAATGTTTTACCGGTATGTTTGATACGTTGTTCTGGCACATGGATTTTTCGTTTTCCAGATAAGTAGTCTCCGGTCAGTGAGTTGGGGTTATCCATTACCTGCTGCGGCGAGCCACAGGCAACCACTTCACCACCGTGTACACCGGCGCCTGGACCAATGTCGATAACATAATCGGCGCTTAAGATAGCGTCTTCATCATGTTCTACCACAATCACGGTATTACCCAGGTCGCGCAGATGTGTCAGCGTCGCCAGTAAACGATCGTTATCGCGTTGATGCAGTCCAATGGATGGTTCATCAAGAATGTACATAACACCAACCAGGCCTGCGCCAATCTGGCTGGCTAACCGAATACGCTGTGCTTCTCCGCCGGAGAGAGTGTCAGAGCTTCTATTCAATGACAGGTAGTTAAGACCAACATTTACCAGAAATTGCAGTCGAGCAGATATTTCTTTGACGATTTTCTCGGCAATTTCACCTTTATTGCCTTCTAGTTGTAAGTGCTTAAAGAACTCAAGGCAGTCAAAGATAGATAAATTTGTTATTTCAGGCAGGGTCTGCTCGGCAATAAATACGTGGCGTGCACCTTCATTGAGGCGTGTGCCCTGGCAAACCGGGCAGGCCTGATCGGTGAAATATTTAATCATTTCATCGCGTACCGCTGAGGATTCTGTTTCACGGAAGCGGCGTTGCATATTTGGGATGATGCCTTCAAACGGATGCGTGCGGGTTTTTAAACCGCCTTTGGCCGATGGGTAGCTGAATTTAATATCTTCCTCACCGCTGCCAAATAGAATGATTTGCTGAATTTCATCCGTGAGTTCATTAAATGGTGTATCGAGGTCAAAGCCGTAGTGCTCTTCGAGATTGACCAGCATGCCATTATACCAGGCATTACGTCGATCCCAGCCACGCACAGCACCGCCCGGCAGGCTTAAGGTTGGGTTGCTGACAACTAGTTCGGGGTCAATGTGCTGAATTTGGCCAAGCCCATCGCACTCACCACAGGCCCCCGCAGGATTGTTAAATGAGAACAGGCGAGGTTCTAATTCGTTCAGGCTGTAGCCGCATTCAGAGCAGGCAAAGCGGGAAGAGAACACCAGGTCTGAATGCTCGCCATCCATATAAGCAATACGCGCAACACCATCGGTGAGATTTAGCGTTGTTTCGAATGATTCGGCCAGGCGTAGCTGTAAGTCATCACGAACTTTAAACCGATCTACAACGACTTCTATGCTGTGCTTAAGGTTCTTTTCGAGTTCTGGCGCAGCATCTAATTCAATAATTTGTCCATCAATGCGAGCACGAATAAACCCCTGTCGCTTCATGTCTTCAAGTAGTTCTTTATGTTCGCCTTTTCTATCCTGAACGATTGGGGCGAGAAGCATTAATTTGGTGTCTTCGGGTAATTCCAGAACATGGTCAACCATTTGAGACACGGTTTGCGCTGCCAGAGTAATGTTGTGTGTTGGGCAGCGAGGCGTACCGGCTCGCGCAAATAACAGGCGAAGGTAGTCATATATTTCAGTGACTGTGCCTACAGTAGATCGGGGGTTGTGGGATGTGGTTTTCTGTTCAATAGAGATTGCCGGGGATAATCCCTCAATATGGTCGACTTCGGGTTTTTCCATAATCGATAAAAACTGTCGAGCATAGGCCGATAAAGATTCAACATAACGGCGTTGGCCTTCGGCAAAGATGGTATCAAACGCAAGTGATGACTTGCCAGAGCCAGATAGGCCGGTGATAACTACCAGTTTATCCCTGGGGATGTCCAGATCAATACTTTTCAGGTTATGGGTGCGTGCGCCGCGAATTTGTATCTCGTGAATCATGGGGTTTGTTGGCCGTTTTTAAATGCTGCGAAGAACAGAGAAGGATAACATAAGCCGGTTTCTAATTCCTCCTGTCAGTTGGATATCAACATACTGACACAGAGGCACAGGGGCGCAGAGAAAAGCCGCGTGTTCTGGTTCCTGTCGTAGAGTGTGCTCGCTTTTTACGCACCTTAAATAGAACAGAACTTCCTTAGTTAATGGTGCGCAAAAAAGCGAGCACACCCTACAGCTAGCGTTGTATCAAAAAGGGGGCAGACCTCCGCTGTTTGAGTCCACAGAAATAAACCAGGCTTGCTCTCTCAGCTTGGGAAAAACAAATGGGATTAAGGTAAGATACCCGCTTTGGATTTTTGTCTTCGGGATTCGTTCAATTAATGAGTGACAAGTTACAACAGGCCAGCTGGAGCCCACTTGAAAAGCGTGCAGGCTTTTCATTGGCCGCTATCTACGCGGTGCGAATGATCGGCCTGTTTATGATATTGCCAGTATTTTCACTCTATGCGGATAAAATTGAAGGGGCAACGCCGACGCTTATAGGACTGGCGTTAGGTATTTATGGTCTGACCCAGGGCCTGTTGCAGATCCCCTATGGCATGCTCTCCGATCGTTTTGGTCGCAAGAAAATGATCACCATTGGCCTGCTGGTTTTTGCGGCGGGTAGTCTGCTTGCGGCATCGGCAGATAATATCTACGTGATTATTGCCGGCCGCGCACTGCAGGGTAGCGGAGCCGTTGCTGCAGTGTTAATGGCCCTGGCGGCGGATTTGTCCCGTGAAGAGCATCGTCTCAAAATGATGGGTTTTATTGGTGTGAGCATTGGTTTTGCTTTTGCGATTTCCATGGTTGCAGGGCCGATATTGCATAAGATGGTGGGTTTGTCAGGGCTATTTGTACTGACAGCGGTTTTATCCCTGTTGGCAATCGTTATTTTGTTTGTTTTTGTGCCAAACCCGCAGGAAAGTATTTTCCATCGCGATACTCAGGCGATGCCCACGCTGTTTAAAACGGTGCTGGCGGATACTCAGTTATTGCGCCTGGATGCAGGTATTTTAATCTTGCATATGGTGCTGATGGCAACCTATGTTGCATTTCCGTTAATGCTGCAGAATCAGGCGGGTCTGGCATCAGAAGATCACTGGAAGCTTTATCTGCCGGTGTTTCTCGCGAGTGTGGCATTAATGGTGCCATTTATTATTGTTGCGGAATCCAGGCGTCGTATGAAGCCGATATTTGTGGGTGCCATTGGTGTGCTGGCAATAGCGGAGTTAAATTTATTGTTCGGTGGTGACTCGGTCTTGCATCTGGCCCTTACCATGGTGGCCTTTTTTGGCGCATTTAATTTGCTTGAAGCAAGCCTGCCATCGCTGGTTTCGAAGATGTCACCGGCTGACCGCAAAGGCACTGCAATGGGGGTATACTCTTCAAGTCAGTTCATTGGGGCTTTCATTGGAGGCTGGATCGGCGGCTTAAGTTATGAATTTGCAGGCCCACAGGGAGTTTATCTGATGTGTAGCTTTGCCTTATTGGTATGGTTGCTGTTAGCCTACACCATGAAGAACCCAAGATATGTGAGTACATACCTGTTAAAAATCGGTAAAATAGAACCGTCTCAGGTAAACCAGATGGTATCAACCCTGGTTTCAGTGCAGGGGGTGGCGGAGGCTGTAATAGTGCCGGAGGAAGGCATCGCTTATCTTAAAGTTGAAATGCATGCACTGGATAAAGAAACACTATTAACTTATTCAATTAATGAAACATAAACAATATAGACATAGGGCAGAAAAATGGCGCGAGGCATAAATAAAGTAATACTGGTGGGAACATGTGGCAAGGATCCTGAAACACGTTATATGCCATCCGGTGGTGCAGTAACCTCAATTAGCGTAGCGACTAATGAATCATGGAAGGATAAACAGACAGGCGAGAAGCAGGAACGTACTGAATGGCATAATATTACTTTCTTTGGTCGCCTGGCTGAAATTGCCGGAGAGTACCTGAAAAAAGGTTCACAGGTTTATATCGAAGGCAGCCTGCGCACAGAAAAGTGGCAGGATAAGCAAGGCCAGGATCGTTACACCACTAAAATTATTGCAAACGAGATGCAAATGTTAGGCGGTCGCCCCGGTGGCGGCGGTGATTTTGCACCTAAGCAACAGCAACAGCAACAGCAGCAGTCACAGCCACAACCGGCTAACCAGCCTGCACCGGTTGATGATAGCTTTGATGATGATATTCCGTTTTAAGGAAAAACATTCACATGAGTGATTTAAAAGCCCTGATAAAAGCAGGGCTTTTTTTGTGCTGAAAAAATTAACCCATACTTAATAACTATGCAATCAATATACACAGTTATCAAAGCATTTGATCCGCTGATCTGATAGATCCAGGAGCACTGATAATTACTGGCAATCAGGCCGGTTATCAACTAAAAAATAATAAGACGAATGTCTCATGTTGTCCCCGCTAATTCGTGCAGTATTGGGGAAGGTTCACTCTACTGAAAAGGTAAGTGTAGATGTAAAAGGAAGTTCTCTGATTTTAAGTGATCCTTAAGCAACCTTAATGATTTAGAGCAATTTGATTAACTAATTTAAAGAGTAATGGGGGCAAACATGAATAGTATAGTGGTTGAAGGAAACACCGTAAGTCTTAGAGCCGATGGATGCCTGTCAAATATGGGGGACTGGGCGCCTCAACTGGTTGAGCAAATGGCCAGTAATGATGGGCTGACATTAACCGAGCAGCACTGGGATGTGATCAACACAATGCGTGAGTATTATGATCAATATAATACTTCTCCAATTCTTAAACTATTACGTCGGGAAATATCGAAGAAGTTTGGTGCGGATCGTGCCAGCGAAGCCGCACTTAGTGCTTTGTTTCCGAAAGGCATACAGCATCAGGCGACCAGACTGGCGGGAATCCCTATGGCTTATCTGGATGCGGAGCTGGAACAGGCCAGTCATGTGCATGTGGTAAAGACAGAGACAAGTGGCAAGCGTAAATTTAATGATCACTTTGAATTTAATGGCAACCCGATAAAAGTGCATGCTTCGGGGAACCTGGCTAACCTCGAAGACTGGAGCGAAGAGCTGGCTGAAGTGCTCGCTGAAAAAGAAAATATTCAGTTAACAGATGAACACTGGAAAATCATCACATTTCTCCGTAGGTTTTATTTTCAGTATGGTGTGACACCTATGGTAAAAGTATTAATCAAGCATATGACAGAGGAGCTTGGGGCTGATGCTGCAAATCAACTGCATATGTATGAACTGTTTCCAGGAGGCCCGGCAAAGCAGGGATCACGCATAGCAGGACTGCCTTCACCTCAGGGGTGTATTGATGACTAGGGTGTCCTAAGTACAATACAATGTTCATCACGTTTTATAAAAACCGCCAGACTTGTTCTGGCGGTTTGTTTTGCATTCAACGTTCCAGCAGTTAGAATGGCTGAATTGATTAAACTATCATAATTTATAATTAGATAAGCCAGGAACCAGTAAAACATGTGCGGAATAGTTGGTGCAGTTGCAGAACGAAATGTCACTCCAATTTTATTAGAAGGGCTACGCCGTCTTGAATACAGAGGGTATGATTCTGCGGGCATAGCAGTGATCAATGAAAATAACTGTCTGGATCGTGTGCGTCGGGTAGGTAAGGTAGAGAATCTGTCTATTTCATTGGAGCAAACACCGATTATCGGGCATATAGGTATAGCACATACTCGTTGGGCCACTCACGGTGAGCCCTCTGAACCTAATGCGCACCCACATATATGTAACGACTCAGTTGCTATTGTGCATAATGGCATTATTGAAAATCACGCTAAGTTACGCGAGCAACAAAAAACGAAGGGTTATACCTTTACATCGCAAACCGATACCGAAGTCGTTGTTCACCAGATTGAGCTTTATAAAAAAGCCGGTAATGATCTGTTGCAGGCAGTTAAAAAAGCCGCCGCAGATTTTGAGGGAGCTTATGCCTTAGGTGTTATTGCAAACGACGAGCCTGGGCGTTTAATTACCACGCGTAGTGGTAGCCCCCTGGTGATAGGGGTGGGTTTTGGGGAGTATTTTATTGCTTCAGATGTGGCGGCGTTATTGCCGGTCACGCAGCGCTTTATATTTCTTGAAGAAGGTGATATTGCAGATATCACAAAAAGCAGTCTGACTATTTATGATAAAGAAGATCAGCCTGTTGAGCGTGAGATTAGCATATCAGAGTTAAGCGTTGATGCTGTTAGTCGTGGCAAGTACCGGCATTATATGATGAAAGAAATTCACGAGCAGCCAGTGGTGCTGAGTGAAGTTATCGAAGGTCGTGTTTATGAAGGTAAGGTGCTCGATACTGCATTTGGCTCAGAAGCCGCAACAATATTTGATAAAGTGAAGCGAGTACAAATTATCGCCTGCGGTACGTCTTATCATGCAGGCATGGTGGCGCGCTACTGGCTGGAATCCCTGGCGGGTATTCCCTGCAATGTTGAGGTCGCATCTGAGTTTAGATACCGCAACCCCGTGTTAAGCGACGATACATTAATTGTTACCATTTCGCAGTCTGGTGAAACCGCCGATACACTCGCTGCATTAAGAAGCTTGAAAGAAAAAACAAAATACTCACTGGCGATTTGTAATGTGCCTGAGAGTTCTCTGGTGCGTGAATCAAATCTGGTTTTAATGACCAGGGCAGGACCAGAAATTGGTGTGGCATCAACCAAAGCTTTTACAACTCAATTAGCGGGTTTAATGCTGATGACCCTGGCTTTAGGAAAGCGTCATGGTTTAACTGCTGAAACTGAAAAATCGTTGTTAGATAACCTGCAGCATTTACCGACAGTGGTTGAACAGGCGCTTGAAAATAATCAGATTGAAACGTGGGCGGATGAATTTAAAGATACAACCAACTCAATATTTCTTGGGCGTGGTGTGATGTACCCCATTGCAATGGAAGGGGCTTTAAAACTTAAGGAAATTTCCTATATTCATGCTGAAGCCTATGCAGCAGGTGAGTTAAAGCATGGCCCCCTGGCTTTGGTTGACCCTGAGATGCCAATTATTGCTATTGCACCAAAAGACGGTATGGAAGATAAATTAAAATCTAATCTGCAGGAAGTATTAGCTAGAAGCGGTGAGGTTTATCTGTTTGCGGATGAGCGTCTGGATATGAGTGACATGGGTGATAACTGTCATGTGATGACGGTTCCCGCAGTTGAACCAGAAATTGCACCTATATTATATGCGGTGCCGTTACAGTTATTTTCTTATTATGTTGCAGTACGTAAGGGTACGGATGTGGATCAGCCGCGTAACCTGGCCAAGTCGGTTACGGTTGAATAGATTATTGTAAAAGATAAAATCACTTAACCGCTAATGAACGCGAAGATGCGCAAATCTTCTTAATGAATATTAAGTATCCGTAGGGTGGGGGCGCATTTTTGCCCAACATCACGGTGATTATCTACTACTAAAAAATTTGTGTTTATTCGTGTTCATTTGCGCTAAAGAGCTTTTGAATTTTTATCTCAGACCACCTGTTATCTTCACAGGGCGGTCCATCATGGTAGCGGAATATTATTTCATTACTCACAGAAATATGACACAAACTTTGTGTGCAAGCATCTTCTCTATGCATACAAACAGAGGCGTGGCTTTTTTCTGGAAGGTGAGATGAGTGATATGCAATATGTTCCAGCGTCCCCCCGTTAGTTCCTGTGAGTTGTCTGAATGTCGTCTGCCTTGATTTTTTTACCTGTGCTAAAAAAACACTTGATGATATAAAAGGTTGTTCTACCTGCTCCTGAGTTAACTGTGTCCCATTCCATTGATAAATCGAAATAGCCTCATTGCTGCTGCTTAAACTGTCTGGGAAAACACATAAGAAAAAAGGCAGGTAATTTTTTAGCTCTAGCTGTTCTAATTTAAGGTCAATATTGTTTGTAGTGCCTGATAGCTCGAGTACCAGTTTTCCTCGACTAAGGTAGCTAAAGCTCGGGTTCATTTCAGCCTGTCTTTGATAGTTATTTAACAGGCACAAAGTCATGCCATGTAGATTTGTCGCAATCCATGTTCCCTTACCCTGTGGGTCAACGGGCATAATAGTGCCAAAATTTTTATCTAGAAATGGTGGTATTGCTTTAGCTCGAGTTCGCTGCTCATCTCGGTTAAAAAAAACTTCATAGCCATGCTCATTTAATATCCAGCTCAGGGTGCACATGAATCTTCCGTATTACGTAAATGTGTAGCGGTTGCTGGTGCGATGCCAAAATTTACATCAAGTGTTAAGTCCTGTATTTGCATAGCTATAGATATAATTGAAAAGTGGTGCACCGCATGACTGGTGATAAAGACAAGTTCTCGTGAGAAGTTTGAGATTATGTATGCAGAATGATTTTCACTAAGCGATACTTCAGTCTTGATGTTTAACTTGCGGTCTAATATTTCTTCGTCCAGTGATAAAAGCCATTGTTTAATTATGAGTAGTTGCTGTAATGCAAAATCCTTATTTGACTCAACATCGCTTTTTCTGTTTCGCAAATCATAGTCTACAAGGCCGCTCTCATTGCTAAGTTTTAGAGACTGAAAATGATCAATAATATGCCTCATGTGTTCACCAGAAGAACTGGTGAAATACGGTGTCAGTATTTTATTGTATGAAGAAGGTGTAACTGTTTTTAAAAACTGCTCGCCCTGTTCAATAACTTCTATACTGCCTTTTATAATATTATGCATAAATTACCTGTTTAAGTATCTATTGGCTTCTTCTTTGCCCATGTATTTAGCGAGTGATTTTTCAGGTATTTTTAGAAAATCAACTATTATCATACCATCCAGAGCATTGTTAAAATCTTTATCGACATTAAAACTAACCAGTTTTCCATTTAAGCCAATATATTGCCTTAATAAAACGGGTAATCCCTTATCGCCTTCCATTCGATAAATGAGTTTGGAAATAAGCTGGTTATCAGAGATGTTTTTGAGCATGTTTTTAGACCAGAAGGCAGCTTGTGAGTTTTTGTGGGGATTACGTGCTCGAACCATTTCTGCTCGCTGCTTGTCATAATGGTGAAGTTGCAGAAACCCGGCCATTAAACCACGAGATAAATCAGAATAGTCACTGCTAATGCTGACAGGACCAAATAAATTTGTGTACTGGGGGTTACGTGAAACAAAGGTGGCAATGCCTTTCCAGAGTAAAAAAAGATTATTTATGCTGCGTTGATACTCAGGACAAATGAATGAGCGCCCCATTTCTATACTGCCACCAAGGCTTTGAATAAATGCTATATCGTATTGAAACAGACTGTGGCTGTATAAAGCTTTGACACCTGATTTTTTAACTAACTGATCTACGAGGCCCAGGCGGTAAGCTCCGACTATTTCGTTTTTATCATGGTTCCAGATGAACATCTGCAGGTAATTTTTATCATACTCGTCAATGTCTCTTGCATGACCTGTGCCTTCGGCTACCTGTCTGAATGTGATCTCTCTTAAACGGCCTAATTCTGGTAGTATATTAGGGAGCAGCTCAGCACTGGCGCAGTAAACGCTCAGCATGTTTTTGCTGAGTAACAGGCAGTCCGCGGGTAAGTTATCAATGTCATTTTTCAGAAATTGCTTATTGGCAGGCAGCGCAATTGTCTGCATGGATGTGGGTGTGTTTTTTTCAATACCATACCTGTTGCTAACCTGCCCAGCCAGTAAGTAAGTATTCATTCTCAGGTAACAGGTAATGGCTTCGTCTGATGATAAGGAGCTTAATTCGCTGTAAGAGATATTTTGACCGATATGCAGTTTAATTTTTTGCTGACGTTTATTGAGCATTTCACGCACCAGTAATAAAGTGCGTAAGCGAGGATGTACAATCCCCATTATATGAAACAGTTTGCTGTTTTTTCCCTCGATATAAATTGGCGTAGTACTGGCCTGGGTTTTTCGCACCATCATTGCAATAATACGATTCCAATGTTTGTCAGTTATTTTTGCCTGTTTTAATTGAAGTGATGATACTTCACCAGCAGGGAAGACCAATAAAATCCCCCCAGTTTGCAAATGTTTTATAGCCTGTTTTATACCATGTGCATTCGAAGCGATTGACGAAGAATTGTCAAATACATCAACGCCGATAAATAAATCTGATATTTCATTAATACGGTGTAGATATTCATTTGCCAGCACTTTTACATCATTGCGCTGTTTGAGTAGTAGCTCAGCAAGCATAACACCTTCAATTGCGCCAAATGGATGGTTTGCGACAACAATTGAAGGGCCCTCATCTGGGATGTTGCTAATGTTTCCGCTAGCGATACTATAATCAACGCCAAGCTTGTTAAGCGTGTAACGAAGAAAGTCCTGACTGCTCATATCATGTTGGCGTTGACGATAATATGTATCGAGCTGGCTTAAACCAAGCAGGCATTCGCCTGCATGGGCTAACCAGCGTAAATGTGCGGGTGCAGAAATTTGAAATGGTGTCGTATTTAATTGCATACTTTAGTCAGTCTCAGGATACTGTTTAACAAGTTTGCTTTCTGCTCGCCAGGCCGTGATTAACTTCCATAT
>Ga0316204_10003938_pt1 | contig 28108 bp, 32 predicted proteins | sample 6monrhotite_MG_2_FD_205661 | JGI IMG/M metagenome (GOLD analysis project Ga0316204, IMG submission 205661) | Microbial mat bacterial communities from mineral coupon in-situ incubated in ocean water Damariscotta River, Maine, United States -... | ecosystem: Environmental > Aquatic > Marine >...
ATGGATAACGTGATGATTTTGGAAGGTGAGCAGGGCCGAGGTAAGTCGACGGTGATTGCCGCGCTTTTTGGTGAGTGGTTTTCTGATTCGCCTTTGCCGATTGGTGACAAAGAGGCTTACCAGCTTATTCAGGGCAAGTGGTGTTTTGAGTTGGGTGAGCTGGATAGCTTTAATAAGGCAGAGGTTACCGCGCTAAAGCAGTTTTTCTCGCAACAAATTGACAGATTCCGGCCTTCTTATGGCCGCTATGCACAGGATTTTCCTCGCCAGACGCAGTTTTGGGGATCGACTAATCAGGATTCATATCTCAGAGATTACACGGGTAACCGCAGGTTTTGGCCGCTGTACTGCTCGATAGTTAATAAGCAATGGGTTATTGAAAACCGAGATCAACTATGGGCTGAGGCAACTCATTTGTATAAGCAGGGTGTGATCTGGTGGGTTTCTCAAGAAACACCGGAGGATGAAAATGATTATCGAATAGTTGCCGAAACTCAGAACTCGCGATTACAACATGATCCATGGGAAGACAAATTACTGGAGTTTTTTGATGCATCTACCGAGCTTTATTTTTCTGCTGCAAAGATTTTGGAAGGTATTGGTGTCGATACTGGGCATCAAACACCACACATGATCGCTCGACTGGCTCCTATTTTGAAATTAATGGGCTGGAAAAATGTACGAAAACGTTTGCCTCCCGATAAAAATGGAAAAAGGAAGCAGATTCGTGTGTGGGAAAATCAAGAAGAAATGGATGAGGTGCCATTATGAGTGATTTTGTGACGGGTGTGACACTGGTTTTTTTAGGGTGTCACGTGTTTATAACCAGTGTTTATGCGGCTTGTGACACTGTGACACCTGTGACACCTACATACGGGGGTGTGTACGCGCGTGCGCATGCGTGGGGGTGTAGTAGGTGTCACCCCCGTCACAGGTGGAACACTTTAATAGAATCAAGAGGTTAGGCTTGTGACAGCATGTAACTCGGCAGTGTCACAGGTGTCACATGAGTTGAATTGGTTATGTGGCGTTGATCGAATTGAAAAAAATGCAATTGAGTGCAGTGAGGGCTATCGGATATTGGCGACGAGCATTGAGGGCAAATGGTCTTATAGCGCATTTGGCCCAAGTGAAAAGATAACCTATGAAAACGGCAGTACGTTTTTTCGGGATATGGAGTACAAGGCGCATTATGAAATCGATGATCAAGTGCCTCCAAGTTATAACTACAAAACAAAGTCAGCTAATTATCTTATCGGTTGTTTCAATGAGAAATTTTATGGTAGTACAGATGCAGCATTGGTAGCAGCTAAAGCGGCATGCTTTTTAGATTATGAAAAACAACAAGAAGAAAAACGGGAGCAAATATGATTAATTGGGTTGATGATGGGTTATGCCAGTGGGCTGCTTTTTTTCGTGACAATGGTACTGGTTTAGGTTATCCAAGTTGTTCAGCTGAGTCGCGAGTATTCACAGATGGCGGCGGTGGATCGGATTCGTATGTGCCGGATATGGTTAAATTGATTGAGCAGGCTGTGCTGAATATGGATGATGAAATGCGGACAGTGGTTAAGGTAGCTTACATGTCGAGTGATAATCGAGCATATCAAGCTGCTTTGTTAACCCAGAGGTTAGGGCGGTCGATTACGAGAAATCGTTTAACTGAGATGATCAACCTATCGCATCGTTTTATCGACGGCTTTGCTATAGGTATGAAAATATCTTGAAAAAAACTGTTGACGTGACCGGTCATGAAGTGGTAATTTTCGTTCATGCTGCGGTTTCTGTCACTAAACAGAAAGCACACGAACTGATTTTAAATTAAAGCCTGCGAATATCGCGGGCTTTTTTTGTGGGAGAAATAAAAGTGGATGTACTGTCAGTTTTAAAAACAGTAGGCACCGGTTTGCTTATGAGTTCTCCTCTCGGTGTAGCTGCTCTACCTATCATTAATGCTTTTCTTCCTGATGAAAAACAATTAAATAATCAATCAACGGGTGTCGATGCTGAAAGTGCGGTGAATGATTTACCCGCATCGGCTCGTGAGAGTTTGTTGCTTGCTGAGATTAATTTAAAAGTTGAAGAAGAACATGGTCGCACGGCTCGGTATCAGGCAATGACGGCGTCTGATGGACAGGAAACTAGAGCGCTTCTTGTAATGAAAGCAATGAATGCAATGATTTGGTTTACGCTTTTGCTTCTAGCGTTCTTTGGCTGGGTTTATGTAACTAAGGGTGCGGAGGCTGCTTTAAATTCTGAGTTCATCGCATTGTTCTTTGCTCTGACTGGTACTTATGCATATGTTATACGAGCGTACTTCGGTGACTTGAGAACTGAAACAAAATCACGGCATGCAGCTATTGATGATAAACCTAAACCGGCATTGAATGGTTTGGCTGGTCTTGTTGCAGCGGTTCGGGGTTAGGTATGGCGGATGAAGATAAGAACTGGCATGTCAAGAGAGAAATTTCAGTAGGTCATATGGTAACAACGATTGCGTTGTGCGCTGCCTTAATTACAGGTTGGGATGCTTTAAGTGATCGTGTTGATCGATTAGAAATAACTGGTGAACAAAGTCAAAAGATAAACCAAGCGCAAGATCGAAGAATGGAACAGCTGCAACAGTCTATTGATGACACGTTGGATAAGCTTGACGGTAAATTAGATAGATTGATTGGGAGAATACTAGATTTAAATGGAAATAATCGTTAAAGGTACTACCCAGCAACATGGGGTATACGGGGCGAAGCGAGCGCGGAATTTTCGCAGATATTTAATCCTATAGGGGGTTCCGCTTCCTATAATCTTTATGAGATTAATGTTTCGATAATCTTTATGAGATTAATGTTTCGATAATAGTAGCTATAACAGATTCACAGAGCTATGGTTTACCCATGCAGTTAATTAACGAACGGGTAAGAAAAATGGCGACAATCGCAGGTGTATTTCCATCGAGCATATCTAGGTTTAATAATTTGTCGACGGCGAAAAGCTTTTTAAAGCATTGCGTTATCGATATGGATATATTGAATGGCTGCGATGGTTTGTTTTGGGTGGTGAATTGGCGTGATGCTCAAAAGTTAATAAAGGCTGGTTATGAGCTGGCTTTGTAATAGTTAAATATAAAAAGTCACCAATAAAAAAGGCATCCCTCGGGATGCCTTTTTTATTGGAATTTTAAAGAGGGCGACCAGAGCGCGGCAGCAACCGCGTTCTAGCCCATGAAGTCACAGTGCGCTAACACTGTGAGCCAAGCAAGGCCCTCCGCCATGTACATAGCGGGGCAAGCCTATCATAGTTTTTATGAGGCTCATATTTTGTTAGCGCAAGAAAATGCTAGTGATGATGTTATTGCTAGTTTAAAAATTGAATATCGCTCGGTTGATGCATTGACTGAGTACGCTGGGAATAGCCGTACGCATTCAGATGAACAGGTTGCCCAGGTAGCTGCATCGATTCAGGAATACGGGTTTACAAATCCTTTGTTGATTGATGAAAATAGTGTGCTGATTGCTGGTCATGGTCGGTTAATGGCTGCGAAGCGAGTCGGCTTAAAAGAAGTGCCATGCATTGAGCTGGGTCATCTAACCGATGAACAACGTCGGGCTTATGTTATCGCAGATAATAAATTGGCTGAGCTTTCAGGTTGGGATGAAACTGCGCTGGCTAATGAACTAGCCATGCTTCAATCATCTGGATATGACCTAGGTTTAACTGGATTTGATGATGATTATTTGTCGGACTTGTTGGCCGATAGTATCAATCAGGGTTTAACCGATAAAGATGAAACGCCTGAGCCGCAAGAAGATGCTGCGCTGGTTGTGTCGGTTACTGGTGATGTGTGGACGCTGGGTGAGCATCGCGTTATGTGTGGCGATTCAACTAGCGTCGATGACGTAGCTAGATTAATGAACGGCAAAACTGCGTCATTAATTCATGCCGACCCGCCTTATGGAATGGGCAAACAATCGGTCGGTGTTATTAACGATAATTTATATCGTGAAAAGTTAGATGCTTTTCAGATGGATTGGTGGCGACCATTTCGTTGTCACTTGTCTGACAATGGCAGCGCTTACATCTGGGGTAATGCGCCAGACTTGTGGCGGCTTTGGTATGCTGGTGGTCTTTGTGATAGCGAGTATATTGAGTTACGCAATCAGATTGTTTGGGATAAGAAATCAATTCCAGGCATGAAGTCAGACTTGATGACGCAATACCCTGTTGCTTCAGAACACTGTTTGTTTATGCAAATAGGAAAACAGTTTTTAGGTAATGTTAATTCCGAGGATTACTGGCAGGGCTGGGATGAGATAAGGCTGTATCTCAAAGAGCAAGCTGATGCTTGTGGGTTAAATGCGGCTCGACTAAGAGAACTTTGTAATGTTCAAACTTATGCTCACTGGTTTACTAAAAGTCAGTGGTCATTTATTCCAGAAAAGCATTACAAGGTTTTAGCAGAAACCTATCCAGAGTACTTCCAGAAACCATACTGTGAACTCAGGGTTAAATACGATGAAATAAAAGGCGGCTACCGTAAACATGTAAACGGTATTCAGGGTGGGATGCGTGCGTATTTTAATAATGCGCATGAATCTATGCGTGATGTTTGGGAGTTCTCGCGAGTAGTTGGTGAAGAACGTCACGGTCATGCCACACCTAAACCGGTGGCCATGATGGAACGGGTGATGTTATCCAGTTTGCCCAGGGGCGGGATATCGGTTGAGCCATTTGGTGGTTCTGGTTCTACTTTGATAGGCGCAGAAACAACGGGCCGTATTTGCTACGTCATGGAAATGCAGCCCGTTTATATAGATGTAATTATTCAGCGTTGGCAAAATTTCACAGGTCAAAAAGCTGTACTTGAAAATGATGGTCGTAGCTTTGAAGAAGTAGAGGGTAACCGTCTTGGCATCTAATGATGGTGCGCAACCTGCTGACGTTGTTGCGAAAGTACTTGGTATATCCGTTGATGAGTTAAGGAAATTGTCAAAGGATGGGGTTGTTATCAAGGTTGGGAATGATAAATACAACTTGCTTGGGTCTGTTCGTGCTTACACTGATTTCTTGAGAAACAAAGAATTTATGCCTTCGACTCAAAAAGACATAGCTGCTCATCTGGATATGTCAGATCGTAATGCGCGTGATGTACTTCGTGCTCTTGCTGAAAAGCACGGGCTAGAACAAGACTGGTGGAAAAAAACAACGCTTGCCGATATTCGAGTTAAGTTTATTCGTGATCAGCGAGAAAAAGCAGCTGGTCGTGGTGGCAAAGATCAGGAAAATTTAACCAAACAGCGTGCGGCTGAATCGGAGGTTAAAACCGCAACGATGGTTTTGGAATATAACGAAAAAATAGGTTCGTTAGTTTCAGCAGATGATGTTGCTGCTGTTATTACAGAATGGTGTAGCTCAGCTAATCGTGAATATTTATCTGGTGTTTCGGCGCTTATTGGTGAGCTAAAAAGTGTTTATAAAATCGATATAGATAATGAATTGGTAGATAAAATTGTTAGCCCCACAATTTCACGAATTAAAGATCATGCGGAAGGTATTGGCAAAGATCTTAATTCGAGCGGGGAAAATGTTTTCTCCACCGAAGAAATTCCCAACAGCGGAGTGGATGACTAAGAATTTTAGACTGCCGTCAATCAGTGGTGATATTGATGGGCTTTATCAGTTTAAATATGCGCCTTATTTTTTAGGTGTGGCAGCTGCGTTAGATGATCCTAAAGTACGTGAAGTTGATTTGCAAAAAGCATCTCAGCTAGGTTGGACGTATTTTATTATTGGTTACATGCTTAAACGTATTTACGAAGCCAGTATAGGTAAGCAGCTACCAATAATGACGCTGTTTGCAAAAGAGAAAGATGGGATATCGTTTAATAAGGAAAAATTTGTACCTACGGTGCAGGCTAATCCATCAATGGATGGATTGTTAGATGTTTCTACTTCGCGAAAGTCAGGAAATTGCTGGGATTTTAAATCATTTGTAAATGGTTTTTTAAAGTTTGTTGGGTCTAATTCGCCTGGAAATGTTCAGTCTACTTCGTCAGTTGGTTTGGGTATTGTAGAAGAGCCTGATGACACAAGCGACAACGTAAAAGAACGTGGTGATTCAATAGGTCATATTCAAGAACGTTTAAAGCGATATCTAGATTCAATGCTTATTGTTGGTGGCACACCTTCCTTAGCGGGGTTCTCAAAAATTGAGGCTCGCATAAAATTATCCGATGCGCGAATTTTACCTATTACGTGCCATAACTGTAATGAAAAGCATGTGCTTAGTTTTCAAAATGTTGACTGGGTAGGTAAGAGCGGTGAATTAAATGCGGATAAAGAAACAGGTGAAATATTAACTCAGCCGCATGAGATATATGGTTTCTCTCAACCGGAAACGGCTGTTTATGTTTGTCCTCATTGTGATAGTGAATGGGATGATTATCAGCGTCATAAAAACATTCAAGATACTTGTTTTAATGCGCAGGCAGCAGGCGATATAAATTGTGGATGGACGCCGACTAAGCCGTTTTACGGTAAAGCGGGTTTTACTGAATTACCTGAAGTGTATTCATGTTTGCCAGGTTCTGGTTTAGCTGAGTTAGTTATCGACTACCTCGATGCGGAATATCACGCTGCGCGGGGTGATGAAACTAAAAAAATAAAATTCATTAATCAGAAAGAAGGTAAAACATACGAGTACAAAGGTGACGAGGCCGAGCCAGATATTATTCGTGATGCGGCATTAGATTATCCTGAAATGGTTATCCCTTTGGGTGGGTTAAAGTTAAGTGCGGGTATAGATATTCAGCATAACCGGCTTGCAATAGTTATACGTGCATGGGGTCGTGATGAAGAAAGCTGGAATATTTATTGGGATGAATTGTTTGCAGAAAATACAACTATTGATAAAAATGATCCGGTTTGGATATCGTTAGAAAAATTACTATTCGCTCCAATTAAAAGCGTTGAAGGCTGGAGTACGTATATTGAGTCATTAACCCTAGATTGTTCAGACGGCGTAACGTCAGCTGCTGCATATATTTGGGTTCGTAAAATGACTAAAAAATATAAAAAAGTATTGGTCATGGCGGGCAAAGGGTCTTCTTCTCAAGGCGACCCTGAGATATTTGTTACGCCAAAATTAAAAAGTATTGATCATAAGAATCCAAAAAAGCAAACAAAAGCAGATAAGCATGGTGTAAAGATTTACATCATTGGAACCAATAAAGCGAAAGATTGGATTGCAGGCCAAATAAAGTTAGAGGTGAACCCGAAAACAAAAGGGCTTTGGCATTTTAGAAAAGATATTCGTGATGATTATTATGATCAAATAACAGGTGAAGTTAAGGTTCCTGATAAGAACAGGAAAAAGTGGAAGCAAAAAGAAGGTGCTGCGGTTGAGGCGTTAGATTGTGAAGTTTATTGTCGTCATGCAGCAATGGCTAAGCGTGTTCATTTGCTTACCCCTGGGCAATGGGATGATATTGAAAATACGCTAAAACAAACGGATTTGTTTAGCTCAGTAGTAGAGCCTACTGATAGTTCCGGTGATATTGAAACATCAGAAGACGATGATTTATCTGAGTTTGGTCAACATTTTAATGGGTAGAAATAATGGCGACGTGTGAAGAAAATTTAATTGCAGCAAAAGCCGCGTTGCATGCGCTTATTTTGGGTGAGTCAATTGTTGAAACTACTATTAATGGTCGTACTAGTAAATATACACCAGCGGATGAGCCAAGATTGCAGCGTTATGTTGCTCAGCTTGAAGGTGAGTGCGGTAATGCAGATAAAGCACATGCAGGCCCTATTGGTTTTTTCGGGTAATTAAATGAAGACTCAAATTAATGCGCCGTCACCGATTGTAGATGTTAGCGGTAAACCGTTTGCTAGTGCATCTGGTTTTCGTGCAGGTCAACATGGTAATGATATGTTGAGTTGGTCGCCATCTATACGTTCAGCCGATGCTGAGTTGTTGCCAGATATGAATACGATGGTCGCGCGCGGCCATGATTTGCATCGCAATAATTCTTTTATTGCAGGCAGTATTCAAATACACAAAGATAATACGATTGGCGCTGGTTTGCGTCTTTCGTCTAAGCCTGATTATCGTGTGTTGGGGCTTGATGCAGAATGGGCTTCTGAATGGTCGCGTGATGTTGAGGCGAAGTTTCGCAGTTATTGTGAAGATTCCGGTTGTTATGTTGATGCTAGTCGTCACGATAATTTGGGTGGTTTGCTGTTATTAGGTTACACCCAGTTTTTAACGACAGGCGAGATTGTTTCTACGTCAGAATGGTTACCTAATCGTGGTTGTTTATATTCAACCGCTATACAAATGATTGATCCCGCACGTTTATCTAATCCAGATAATTTAATGGATACCAATACGCTGCGTGGTGGCGTTGAAATGGATGATTTAGGTGCTGCTCATTCTTATCATTTTCGTAGTGCGCTACAAAGTGATGCTCGTTTTTCTGGTTCGGAAACGCATAAGTGGAAAAAGGTTTCCCGAGAAACAAAGTGGGGCCGTCAAAAAGTTCTGCATATTTTCGAGAAAGAACGCTCAGGGCAAAGCCGTGGTAAGTCTGGGTTAGCGTCAGTTATTGCGAGTGGTTTTAAGTTAGCGAAATTCAAAGATGCTAGTTTAGAATCAGCCATTATTAATTCAATGTATGCAGCGGTTATGCAAACCGATTTAGATTATGCGCGTGCCGCTGAAACATTGGGCGCTGAAGACATAACGGGTTATACCAAAAAAGTACTCGGTATGGGCAAGTCATATTATGGTGATAAAGCGGTAGAGGCAGGTGGTGCTAAAGTTTTGAAGTTAATGCCTGGTGATAGCTTTAATTTTACAACACCAGAACACCCAGGCCCTAACTTTGCAGATTTTGAAGGCTCGTTCCTACGGGAAATGGCGGCGGGTCAAAACATTACATACGAGCAATTTTCTCGCGACTATACCAAAACCAATTATGCTGGTGCGCGTGCTGGTTTGCAGGATGCGTGGAAGTTTTTTATATCTCGCCGTGAACGTGTTGGCGGTCGTCAGGCATCATTTGTTTTTGATCTTTGGTTAGAAGAGGCAATAGATAAAAGTACGGTTAAATTACCGCCTGGAGCGCCTGATTTTTATGAAGCAAAATCGGCTTATTGCCGTGCGCGTTGGATTGGCCCAGGCAAAGGCCCGATCGATCCGCTTAAGGAAGGGAAAGCAGATGAGCTTGAAATGGACATGGAGACATTGACGTATGAAGATGCCTGCGCTGCGCGTGGTAAAGACTGGGAAGAGCAGTTAGATCAGATTGCTCGTGAGAAGGAAGCTCGTGAAAAACGCGGCTTAACTCGATCTGATATACGTGGCTATATGACACCGGAGGCAACTGCAGTTGAGTAGTAAAACAGATAAAAAAGCCCGTAAGGTTTTACGTGAAAAAATACAAGTAGACGGTAAAGATGTTGCGCTGCGCCTGCAAAGTTTAATTATAAAGTTTAGTTTATTTAAGCGGATTATTATTGCTAGTCGTATTTTACGTGGCAAGCCATTTTTAGGCAGCGGAAAGATTTATCGCTAAGCGTTTATAAAATATTGGTATTTAAATTAAAAGGCGCTTATGGCGTCTTTTTTATTGGAGTTAAACAATGTACGAACTACTGGCGTCGGAGTTACATAACAAGGCGCACCTCGTTATGGCGAGTCGTTTAGACGCGATGTCTGCTTATGTGATGAGTCGTCAGGGCTTTGATATTCAAGTGCCAGAGCAGCCTAAGCCAATGGCCTTTGTTGCGTCTGATACCGCAGTGTGGAGTGATAACGGTTACTACATCGATAACGGTGTGGCCATTATCGACATGATCGGCACCATGGTTCATCGTGCTGTTGGCATGCAGGCGATGTCTGGCGTTATTGGTTATACCAGAATATCGCAACGATTTAGACGTGCGCTTAAAGATCCAGAGGTAAAAGCTATTTTAATTAATGGTGATACACCTGGTGGTGCGGTGAGTGGCGCCTTTGATTTATCTGATTTAATTTTTTCGGCTCGAAATATAAAACCGGTTTACACCTTGGCGGCTGATTGTCTGTGTTCGGCTGGTATTTTAATTGGATCGAGTGCGCAAAAAGTTTATGCCACGCAAACCGGTCAGGTTGGGTCTATCGGTGTGGTGATGAAGCACATGGATATATCTAAATGGAATGCAAAAACGGGCATTAATACGACCTATATTTATGCGGGTGATCGAAAGATAGACGGCAATGCCGATGAGCCTTTAAGCAAAAAAGTTTTAGGTTTGTTTCAGGATGAAATTCAAAAGCTGTATGGCATGTTTGCCGGTGTAATGGAACGAAATACAGATTTAACAGAACAAGAAGTAATCGACACGCAAGCGGCTGTGTATCTGGGTGAAGATGCAGTTGATGTGGGTTTGGCTGTGGAAGTCACCACGGCAGAAAAATTACTGGAAGACATGAAAACAGAATTCGGTACGGCCAGCCCGTACTTAGTATCAACTACTCAAACAGGAGCGAAAGCGATGAGTGACGAAGTTAAGCCAGAAAAATTGGCGGGTAAATCGGGCGGCGATGATAAGAATGCCGATAAAGTTAATCGGGATGAAAATCTTAAAACTGATAAAGAGGTTGCTGTTATTTCAGAAAAAGATAAGTCGTCTTCATCTGCTAAATCAGAAACTCAGGCCGCTAATGATCGCTTCGCAACCATCATGCAAAGTGATGCGGCGAAAGGTCGCGGAAAAGCAGCGGTGCGTTTGGCTAAAACGGATATGAGCGCAGATGATGTTATTGCCGTGCTTAGCGATTTGCCTGCTGAGGCAAGCGGCCCATCCAAATTAGATAAGGCAATGGAGGCTGGTGGCGGCTCTGGTCTTAGTGCGGATAGCGGTGCTGCCGAGTTAACGGACGCGCAAAAAATACTCGGTGATTATCGCTCGGTTTGCGGGAAAACGTCCTAAAGCCTTGTTTCAAATCTCGTAAATCTCAGTTCTTACATTTCGTTTTTAATTATTTAAATCAGGAGTTACATCATGGTTGCAGAATCAAGTGTGGAGACATACTCACCCGATAATTTAATTGCAGGTAGTACGCCTGCAATTGCTACCGAGCCCGCTACCTTAATTACGGGGCAAAACCTTGTTCGTGGCACAGTGGTAGGCCGTATTACGGCTAGTGGAAAAATAACAGCGTGTAATAACGCTGCGGTAGATGGTAGTGAAGTGCCGGTTGGTATTGTGGTGCATGACGTTGATGCAACAGCAGCAGATAAAGATTGTCCGTTTTACAAGGCCGGTGCTTTCCGCAGTGCCGAAATGACCTGGCATGCCAGTTTTGATACGGCAGCCGAAAAGCTGGCGGCATTCGATGGTACGGCTATCGTTATTGTTTAACGGTTTGTAAAAGCTTTTGTAATCAACAGTATTGTTGTTTTGCTTACTAAATAAATGAAGGAATTAATTTCATGAACACATATGACACAAGTACGCTAATTGGCGTAATTAACGGCCTTGATCCGTTTGAAACTTTTTTACTTACCATGTTTTTCCCCGAAGTAATTACCTTTGAAACGTCAACTATTGACTACGACGTTGTAGCGCCAAATTCAACACTTGCTCCATTTGTCTCGCCCTTAGTTGCAGGCAGGGCCGATACTTCAAACGGCTACAGTACGCGCAAATTTAAACCGGCCTATTTAAAGCCTAAGCATGTGGTTGATCCTGAAAAGGTGATTGCACGCAAGGCCGGTGAACAAATTGGTGGCGGGCTTTTTAATGGTGATCGACGTAGGGCTATTATTGCGGATAACTTAAACGATGAGCGTGAATCAATTATTCGCCGCTTAGAGTGGATGTGTTCGCAAGTTCTCCGCACAGGTAAAACCGTTGTTTCAGGTGAAAACTACCCAACGGTAGAGGTGGATTTTCAACGCGCAGCGGGTAACACCATTACCTTAACAGGCACTAATGTATGGACAGATACGGCGAATGCAAAACCGCTGGATCAAATGGAAGCATGGAATGCACAGTCCGAGGCACCGATTACCGACTTCGTGATGGATGCGCTTTCATGGAAAAATCTGATTAAGTTTCAGGAAGTGAAAGATCTGCTTGATACGCGCCGTGGTTCGGAAAGTTCTGTCGAGTTAGGGCCTGATAATGCCAAATGGGTATCTTACAAGGGCATGCTGGGTTCGTTCCATATTTGGGTGTACACCGGTTACTACACGGATGATGCAGGCGCTAAGCAGTTGTATGTTCCTGATAACACCGTAATTGGTGCGTCTAGTGCGGTTGAAGGTGTGCGTGCCTTTGGTGCGATTTTAGACCCCGCTGCAGGTTATCAGGCTTTGGAAATGTTCCCTAAAAACTGGGTGAGTGATGATCCTGCGGTTGAAAATACCATGACGCAATCTGCGCCATTAATGGTGCCGAAACGTCCGAATGCAACGATTGCGGTTAAAACGGCTTAATTAAACTTAATTAGGTATTGATTTATTGTAGTGGCGGGGCTTACTCGGCTCGCCTTTAACGTGAGATTAAATGTCATGGCAAAGATGAAAATTGTAAACACCTTAATGGTGGGTAAGGGTGCTGAACTTAAAACTATTGGTGAAGGTACCGAGGTAACGCACCTGGATAAAGAGTCGGCTAATAAGTGCGGTATAAAGGCAAAAGAGTTCGACAGGCTGGTTAAGGACGGTGTGTTAGTTGAAAACGATGGAATGCACACTGCACCCGCAGTGGCGGAATCAAAGGAATTAACAGCAGCTACTTTTGTAGCGTTTACCAAAGCAATGGCTGAATTGCAGCCTGAAAACGAAAAACACTGGACGCAAGACAAAAAACCAGAAGTTGCGGTGCTTAAAGAGTTTGGTTGTGATGTGACAGCGGCAGAGCGTGATGAGTTATATGCGTTGTATGTGAAGAGTAATTTATAGCTGTATAGGCAGATTAAAAAGAGCATCGATTATCGATGTTCTTTTTTGATTTTGTGCCAATATAGAAAAGTTAATTAAGATTTTTAAGTTTATTTTTCTATGTTGAATATTAGCCAGTGTTTGTTATGTAAAAACATGATGGGGTAAATGGTAATGGTAGAAAGAAAATTTGGTCAAACTATATCTTTGTTGGACGCGGTTAATGTTGTTAGTGTTGAAGCTGGTCAGCCGGGTCACATGAACTCAAATTATCAGGCATTCTTAACTGGTTCTGGTGGAGCGTTGCATGCAAAAATTAATGTGGAGTTTACCGAGGAGTCTGATGATGTTTCAGATGAGGATGCACACTGGGATAATCTAGCGGTTATCACATTGGATGTGGTTTCGTGGGGTTCTGTTGCTGATGATGCGGTTGATTCATTTTCACATCCATCAGGTGTTAAGCGCGTTCGTGGAAATGTTGTTGAGTTAACCGGTGCGGGTGCTGCTGTTACATTGTCAGTGGGGGTGTAGTCGTGATTGAAAAAAATCCTAATATGTTTCATGATGGGGTCTTTGATGAGAACGGCAATCTATTAGCTTCTGTTACTCCACGAAGCGGTTTATTATCAGATTTATTACAAGTAACTAATGCTGGTAATGGTGAAGTCGCTGCTGCTACTGATGAAAACATGCTGGTTGTTTATAAGGGTAGCCCAGTAACAGCAGCAAGAGCTTTAAGTTTAAATGGTGCGTTGCTATCGTTACTGACAACGATTGGAGATGGTGGGACTGTTGTAGGAAATAATGAGTACTCTACATACACAATTCCAGCGTGGTTTTCGTACCATGATAAAATCGATGGGGCTTTGAAAATAGAGTTATCGCTTGCTTTTGAAATCGTCGGGTTAACAGCTTTGTCTACGCAAACATTTGATCTGGAATGGTATGATGGTTTGGTGTGGGTTTCTCTGAGTTCGATAAATGGTGCCGCTGATTCAAGCGGGTCATTGGTTTTCAATTCATTGTTAACAGGTACTTTATCTGGCGCAAATCTTGATGCTTTAAAAAAGTTAAGGCTACTACATAACAACGGCGGGGCGGCTGGTGGATTCAGGCTATCCGTGCTTACCTCGTTAAAAGCCAATATGACATTCTAATGGCTATAATTAAATTTTCAGATGCAGCGTCTAAAGTTATAGGTAGAAGCATACAGTTTTTTGACTACACGGTAGAAGAAATTCCTGAAATACCTAACCCTAACGGGGGGAGCAGAACAGCGCTGGTATCTAATGGTATTGAGTATGATTTAGTAGCAGGTGTTGATGTAGGAATACTGGAACATGCGTCAGTTACGGTAAATGGGGTTGCAGACCCCGAAAATATATATATAAGAAGCTCTGATGAAACCATAGCTAAAATAGAAGGCAATAAGATAATTGCGCAAGGCGTATTTGATTCGCAGTACACGGACTTTTATATAGGTAGGAAAGGATACAGTGAGCGGAAATTTAGTCGTTTCTTTAGACCGGGTGGCGAGTTAGCTTTTTTAGATACTACTGGTCTAGTTGCTGGTTCTCTTAGTAGGCACGTAGATGATGCCGTTAAAGCAATGATTGGTTCACAGGTTCAGAGTAATTCTGTACAGAGGTATATAACAGCTAGTAACTGGAATATTGATAATCCCACAATGACATTGAATCCTGATATTTTTACAGGGGCTTTAGATTTTTCAGCAACATCAGTTATGCGTTCGAGAGGTAGTGACAATAGTTATACTCCAGATGAAAGGTATGCGCCTGCCTTAGTATCTAACCGGCACGCTATTGTTGCTCAGCATACATATTTGCAGGTTGGTGAATCTGTGTTATTTAGACTACCTAATGGTAGCTTCCAAAAAGTTGCGGTGGAAAATGTGTATCAGATTGCCGACTATATTGGGGGTGATATACAGTTAGTGTATTTTGATGCAGAGGTAGACGGAAGTATTGTTCCTTACGAAACAATGCCGCTTAACTGGCAAGCTGCCTACTGCCCAGAACTATACTCACCTAGTGTGATACATACATCGTTGCCCGTGATTAGAAAAGCAATGCACTCATCCATAGATAATGCATGGGGTGGGCACATTCTTGTTAATATGTATAAAAGACTGGCGACTGATGAGACTAAATTCGATATCGGAAGACATACGTACAATAGCAGCAACGATGTTCCAGAGGAGTGGGGTGAAGGCGTGGTTATAGGGGGCGATAGTGGCAGTCCTTCGTTCCTGTTAATAAATAATAAGCTAGTTCTTGTTGGGACTCAGTCTTCGGAGTTAAGTGCAGGATGTATTGACCATTTTACAATTGAAATTAATACTGCGATGAACGAAATAGCTAATATAAGTGATATAAATAAAGGTAGTTATGCGCTGCAGCATCCTGTGCTAACAGAGTTTAATAATTATTCATGAAAGTTTTAATAATCAGGCGATCAAATAATTGAAAGCTTGTTATTTTATGGTCGTTGATTAGTTTAAGTAAAATAAAAAAATAGAGGCAGCTTTTTAAGCTGTCTTTTTTTTGGGAAAAAATAATGCCAAAAAAAGGTGATGATCTCGAATTAGCAACAGCGCTTGTGTCATTAGATCATCACGGTGTGGCTGTAAAAATAGGCGCTTCCATAAAGTCTGTTCGCGCAATTATTCATCGTGCAATTGACATGATAGATCCTGAGTCTGGCTTGTCTACTTATGGGAATGTGGTTGAGGTGTCGCGCGCTGATTTGCTAACGCATAAGCATGGTGATGCGTTAACGGTAGTTGCAACTGGTGAAGTGCTTAAGCTGCAAAAAACTATTAAAGATGACGGTTATATAAAGCAGATAGAGGTGACGCGATGATTCGTGATGAATTTAAAGACCTGGATGAACTGCGTAAAAAACATGAACCGCTTATTATTAATAAGGCGTTAAATAGCGCGATTAATAAAATAAAAAATAAAGCGCGGACGATTATCTCTAAGGGTGTTCGTCGAATTTACAATGTCAAGGCTGCGAAGCTTTCTCAGGCGTTAAATGAAATAGTTAGGCAGCCAACCAAGGGAGCGGTTAAAGACGTTGTAGCGGAGCGCGTGCTTTCGTATACGGGGGGCAGGATATCGTTGATTAATTTTGGTGGTAAGCGGGTTCGTGTTAAAGGCAGTAAAAGAAGAGGTGTGTCGGTTCTCGTTAAAAAGTCATCAGGGCGAAAAATTGTAAAAGGTAAAGCGGGTCGTGGTGCTTTTATTGGCGTGGGTAATAATTTCAACGCACATATCTTTATGCGTGAAACAGAGAGTAGAAAACCCATCGTAAAGCTTTGGGGTTTATCGGTAGCTGAAATGGTTGACACAACAAAGGTGCTTGATGAGGTGGATGTCTTCGTTGGTGCTGAGTTACCGAAGCAGCTGGATCATGCGTTGGATTATTTTTTAGATAAGGCGGGGGTTTTATGATTCCCGCAATTATTGCAGAGCTTGATGCGGCGGATACCGGTTTTGTAACGGTTGATCATGCGTTAGATATGGAGCCAGTTGAAAACCTCAGTGCAGATGTCCCGGCTATTTATGTATTAGAAGGCGTAAGTAAAGGCTTGGATGAGGATGGTGATAGTTGCGTTGATCAGGCTGAGGTTCGCAGTGTGGTTTCTTTTATTGTTTGCAAATGGGCTGATCTTGAGGGTTTGCGAAATCAAGCCAAATCTGTGCTGCGTGGATTCCAATTTAAACCAGAGCAGCGGCCATTAAAATTTGCGTCGAGTAGAACAGTGCAAATTAAAGGTGAGTACATCTGGCGTGAAGATGTATATACAACCGTTGATTATAGTTAACCAAAACAGAGGAAATTATTATGCCGTTTAAACGTATAGAAAATGGTGAGGTTATTAAAGAAGTAGGTACCAAGCAGCCAACGGCTAAGCAGCTTGAAGAGGCTAATAAAAAAGAAATTAAAGAACAGGAAAAGCGGCGTTCTGAGCTTGAAAAAGAACGTAAGAGTGCAGAGCCTTCACCTGATACATCGGTTACTGGTCTTTCAAAAACTACTAGTAGTAAGCCTGGTAATCGCTCTAGTTAATAACAGTGGTATTTAATAATTCAATAGATAGAGGGTCAAGTAATGCCAGATATTCAGCATGCGGATAAGCGAATTTATCCAAAAATAGAAGATACTTATAGTACGGATTCGGTGCCAACTGCAGCCGAAATGGTGCGCACGCGGGGCGTGACTTTTGCCAATTATGAGGGCGATAAACAGTCGCAATCATTCGATGGTGATAAGGGGCGTTTTCAGACATCGGTGAATGCCTCACCGCACAGTTCCGTGACGTTCGATATGGATTTTGCAGGCTCAGGTCTTGTCGATACTGCGCCGCAGTATAAAGATATCTTGCTGGCCTGTGGAATGAATGTCACTGAGAACGTTGGTTCTGATGTCAGCATGGTGCCGAGCGAGGACGTTATAACAGATTCGATAAGCATGTACTTTGCGCGTAACGAAGGTACGGGTATGGGGCTGGCTAAGTCGTTGGGTATGCGTGGTGAATTGGGGCTTACGATTAAGCGTGGCGAAGTGCCGTTGTGGCAAATTAAGAAAATGCTGGGTACCTATATTCAGCCTGCTTATAACCCGGTGCCTTTAGCTGTGGGTGCGCCAGCTAATCAGCTTAAAGGTATTCCGGTGAATAACTTGAATACACCGACTGTGCTATTGGATAGTACGTCTATTTGTTTGGAATCATTCACGCTGGATAGCATCGGTCACCAAGTTGATTTTTGGGATATGCCTGGTTGCAGAGCAGTAAAATCACAACCGAAGCCGATAACGGCTTCTATGGTTATTAAAGATGAAGGCTACAGCACTAAAAACTGGCTGGCGATTGCAGAGTCACATGCGGGTGTTACGCAAATTCCGTTTAGTCTTGTTCATGGCGTGACTTTTGGTAATACGTTTAGTTTGGCTTGTTCTGATATGCAGGTAACCGATATCAAGGAAACTGAGTTAAGCGGGCTTAAGGCATGGGATTTGTCTCTATCTTTATTATCAATGCCAACATTTATTCAAATGTAAGTTTTCAATAGGTTAGGCTGGCTGGGGTGCCCGTGCTCTGGTTGGCCGTTTTAATTTTTACGGGCACGAATTAATACACGGGAAATTATTATGTTTGTAGTCGGTAAAAAAATAATCAAGCGAAAAATTGAATTTGATGCAGAAGGCGACCTTGGTGAAGTTGTGCCGTCGATGTTTGAGGTGGATATTGAGCGACCATCAAAACCAGTTAGTAAGGAGTTTAGTTTGCTCTTTGCTGGGTTCAGTGATGTTTTGTCGAGGGTGGCTAATAAAAAAGAAGATGAAAATTTTTCAGCGGTTAATTTTACTAATGATTTAGATGCTGCTGAGCAAAAATTATCTGATTTTGTAAAAGGAAAAATATCAGGCTGGAATCATGTGTATGACATTGATAAGCAGCTTATTCCTTTTAATGCGGATAATCTTGAATCTGTTTTTGCAGATAAAGATTCGCGGCGAGCGATATTTGAAGATTACCAACAGCTGGTGTCGGGGCGTAAAAAGGAAGCGGAAAAAAACTCAGAGAAGCAGGTCGATGTTGGGTAACCGCCACGCCGCCTGCTAATCAAGAAAAGGAGGCCGATGCCCTTCGGTTAATGGGTTTCTCGGAGGAGGCTATCAAGGATGAGCTGGCTCAGGATGAGCCGACCAATTTTGAACTCTGGCCAGCGCATATTGATGTTTGGCGTTTGTTCTTATCTGTGTCACATCAGTGGCTTTATCACCCGATGTGCAGTCAGCCTTATGGCTTGGATTATCCCTCGGTGTGGTCTGTTTTAAAGGGCATGTTTCCCAGGAAACAACGAAAAAAATTATTCAAACAATTGCAGTTTATTGAAATAGGCGCATTAAAAGCGTGGCCAACTAAAGCAACTTAGTGAGTTTTTATTATGGGTAAAGAGTACCGCACGGGCATTGTCATTACAGGTGATGCCAAGGGAGGCGTGCGTGCGGTAAAACTGACTGAGGCGGAATTAAAAAACCTGAGCAATACCCAGAAAAAAGGTCAGGCGGTTCAAAAGAAGTCGCGTAAAGAAGTTGAAAAAACCAGTCGTTCCATGAAGGAATATGCAGGTAAGTTGGGTTTAGTTACAACCGCAGCGGCGGCGCTTACTACGGTTATCGGTGGCATTGGTATATCGTCAATGGTAAATGATACCGTTGCCTTAACCCGTGAAACCAATGTCTGGGCAAATGCCGTTAATGTATCAACACAAGAGCTACAGGCTTCGGAGTACGCCACGCAAAGCCTGGGTTTATCGCAGGGTAAAATCGCTGATATTTATAAAGACACCGCAGAGAAGATTGCCGATGCCTATTTAAATGGGGGTGGTGAAGCGGTCGAGGTGTTGGAGCACCTTAATTTAACGGCGGCAGATTTGGTGAATATGTCACCGGATAAGCAGTTGTTAGCGATTGCGGGTGGCTTGGGTGCGATTGATTCTAATGCGTCACAGATTCAGATTTTGGAATCGTTAGCCAGTGATGCGAGTTTATTAATTCCATTGCTTAAAAATGATGCGCAGCAGTTTAAACAGCTTAAGCAGGAGGCGATTGCATCTGGTGTTGCGATGTCGGCAATGGATGTATCGCAAATAGCCTTGCTGGATGAGTCGTTGCGCAAAGCCTCGGCTGAATCAACAGGTTTTACAAATCAGATTACTGTTGCGCTGGCTCCGGCGCTGATTGAGGTTGTTGATGGTGTGGGCGGTGTAACGCGCTCATTAACTGAGCTGGTTACCATGGATACCTCGGGTTTTGATACCACGATTAATGGCCTGGTAACACTCAGTAAGATTGTTGCCGGTGGCGGGGTGTTGTATGCAGGCTTAACGGCATTGCCGATTATTATTGCGGCTCTTCCTGTCGGCTTGGCTGCGATAACGGCAGCGGGTGTCGCGATGATACCTGTGTTGCAGTTTGGTGTGGTAGCGAGTCTTGCAGCGCTTATTTCGCCATTAAAAGTAGGTGCGGCAATGGCGCATGTGTTTGCTGGTGGAATGGTTGATAGTGCGGCGGCCACAATGGCGAATGTTAAAGCATTCGGCATTTTAAACACAACGTTAACCGGTGCATTTGCTTTATGGGCGGGCTGGGAATTTGGTACCTGGTTATATGAAGATTTTGTGCAGGCGCGCATTGCGGGTTTGACGTTTATCAGTGTAATGATTAATGGCTGGGAGCGTATGAAGTTTGCGGGCCTGGTGATGTGGGAAAGCATCAAGGCCGTGGGTACCGGTGCGTTTAATGTGCTGCGCGAAATGATGAGTGATTACTTGTCATGGGCAGCGGATGGTTTGTCTTTTGTCGGTGCAGATGAAGCGGCGGCCAATATGCAGGCGATGGCCGATGGGGTGAAGCCGGTTGAAAGTGCGTACGATCAATATAAAAAACGTCTGGCTGAATTGAATTCAGAAATGAAAGGCAATATCAATCTCAACAATACGATTATTCAGGGCATGGTCAATGTTGAATTGCAAAATGATCGCGCGGCAAAGTCGATTGATAAAGTGGCGGGTTCGCAGAAAAAGAAAAACAAGCTTGATAAGGATGCAGGCGTAATTGTTAAAAAGCTGACCAATGATCAGCAGTCATTACTGGATTCTATTTTTCCGGCTGAAAAGGCCTTTGATGATTACGCGGATTCGTTAAATCAATTATTAAAAATTAAAACGTCGTTGCTTTGGTCGGAAGAGCAGTATCAGGCAGCAGTTGATGCGTTAACTGAGTCTTATTTGGGGCTGGATGATGTGACTAATGATGTCGCAGTATCTACTGACTTTATTGCGCAAATCTATAAAGATACGGCGACTTCTGTTCGTGGGGCATGGAGTGGTGCCTTCCGTGATTTGCTGGATGGCACGAACAGTTTGGCTGATCGTATGAAAAATGTGCTTAAAGACATGTTGGCGGATATGGCGACGATGGCAGCCTCTAAGCCGTTGATTATCCCTATGGTGATGAGTGCAGGTAATGCGGTGGGTGCGCCTCTCGATGCGCAGGAGGCAGTCATTAAGCAGCTGGGTGGCGGTTCTTTGGCAGATCAAAAAGCCTGGGCTGCTGATAACCCGATGCTCGCCTCTGCTGGAGCCACACTCGGTGCAGGCTTTATGGGTTATATGGCCGGTGGTGTGGCGGCGGATATGTTTAATGTGGCCAACCCGAAGATGGCACAAAACTTAACCGGCATGGGCGCGATGATCGGCTCATCGATAGCGTCAGTTGGCGGGCCAATGGGCGCGGCTATAGGCTTTGCGATTGGTGGCATGTTTAAAGGGGATTGGAAGACTAATGCCAGTGGTCTTGAGTTATCCGTGCGTGATGGGCAAGCAGCGGGCAGAACGTACCAAGAGCAATCCCGTAAAGGTGGTTGGTTTAGTTCGAGCTCTAATCGCACAGTGTACGGCATGATGGATCGTGAGTTGCAGGCTCAGCTGCAGGATACCTTTGGTTTTATCACTGATGGCTTTGTTGACATGGGTGAAACGCTTGGGCGTGATGCGGAAGCCATACTGTCTAACTTTACCAGTACTTCACGCGTGAGCTTACAAGGGCTATCGAATGACGATGCAAAGCAAGCCATCGAGCAATGGGTGAAGGATATCGCGGGTGAGATGGCACTGGATATTTTGCCGATGCTCGATGGTTTTATGCAGGCCGGTGAAGGGGCGGCAGATGCTTTGGTGCGAGTGACCAATGCGTTAGTGGGTATACAAGATTTAAGTGGATCCATTGAAGACCAGGTATATATTTTGTCCAGTGGAAATACGGCATTAGCTAATTACACTGTTGCCCTTAATAACTCAGGCCAATCAATCAGAAATATTTTAAACAGTATTTCTGAGTCCCGTGATCCAACTGAATGGCTAAACCTTGAACAGCAGCTCTATGATCAGGTGATGAATCGTTATCGGCTGGAACAGGAAATGATAGGTAAAATGCTCGACTCTGTACGGGTTGTAATTACAAATATCAATGGTCTTAGAACGGGTATTTCTAATGATGTAAATAGCATTACTGGCACTGTAAATTATCGCAATCCTGCTTCTATAACCGATGATTTAAATTCTATTATTCCAGGCGGTGCGCCTGTATTAAATTACCAGACATCACCGGGTTTTGATTCTGCTGTTAGTGGTATTTTGGATAACATTACTTCTCAAAATGCGCTCGTGTCTCAGTTAGAAACTCAGTTTGCGGAAATGAAAAAAGATTGGGGCTGGCTGACAACCCAGGATGGCCGTTTAACCGATGAAGAAAATTTTGAACAAGGCGTTAATTTCTGGGTTGACCAAAAATTAGCCGAAGCTGGTTTGTCTCTTGATGAAAAAATTAACCGATTAAATGCTCGGGGGTATGCAGATTACTATACCGATGTCTATGAAGGTTACCGGGGCGTATTGAATAAGGAATCGCAAGTTGATGCCGCCAATACTACATTATCGGGTTACAACACATCGTATGGTGATTTAATTAGTCAGCAGGATGCAGAGCAACAAGCCGCTGCTGATGCCTTGATTGCGTACAATGCTGCACTGGATGATTATGTTTCGCTCACTGGCGATCAGGTAACCCAATTACAACGCTTGCGCGATGAAACTCTGCGCTATTATCAGGCGCAAAAACAGCTTGATGAGGTCATGCGAGGTGCAGCAGGTACGGTTGGTGATACGCTTGACCGTTTGCGTTTGGCGCAGCTTTCACCTGCGGCGGCAATGGATGATCGTTTGGCTAATTTTCGAGGTCTGGCGAGCAGTGCAAGCGGCCTGAGCGGTTATGATCTTGCAGGTGTGTCTGGTCAGTTGAATAGTTTGGTTGATCCGTTGTTATCAGATGCTAAAACACTGTTTGCCAGCGGTCAGGGTTATCAGGATATTTATAATGAAATTGTTAATTCATTAGGTGATATTCAATCGCGTTTGCTGAGCGAAGCACCAGTTGATTACCAGCAAGAAAGTTTAGGTTTGTTGAATTCAATCGATGGTCTACTGGGAACATTAGAGGGTGAGTTGTCGGTGGCTGAGCAAGCCATAGTAAGTGCTATTGATTTAAGTCGTATTCAAACGGTGGGTGCGCTGGAAGATATTCGGGGTTTATTGGGTGGTCAGGAGCGCACCATTGTTGATGGCTCGCATGCGAATGGTTTGTACAGTGTGCCATTTGATGGTTACATGGCGACTTTGCATGAAAAAGAAGCGGTGATTGATGCGGGAACCATGTCTGGCTTGCGTAAATATGGCGTTCCAATTAATGATAATCGCAGCGGTGGTAAAAGCTCAAAAGTATTACTGCCTGTGCTACAAAAAATTCAATCCGCTATTGAATCGGTGGGGGGTGATCTTAATCTGCAGGTGGTTACGCCGGACGGAAAAGTTTTAAAAGAAGCTGTTTTTTCTGACCTTTTGCGTCGCTCTGAAAAGCGTGAAATTGTGATTCATGCCAATGGTATTAAGGCATGATTTCGCTCACCAGTTGGTTATCGAAACTCGATGCGGAAAAAATCCTGCTTGTTGAAATAGACCCCGATGGTGCGCCGGTTTATATTGCGGATACATCGTACATCACTGAACCTGGTGATGTGCCAGCTAACCAGCCGTATACACCGGTTATTGCGCAAAATGGTATTCCGAGGTTGTCACGAAAAATACAGGAAGTATTTGGCGGTCGATCAATGGCGAGTTGGGGGGCGCTCGAATTAGCGACGCCGTTTGTTGGCGATGAAGATTTAGCTGCAGTTAATTTACGTGGATTGCCAGTTAACGTTTTGTTAACGGGGCCGCGTGCGCATGTTGATCATGCTGATGCGGTTACAGTGCTAACCGGTCGTATTGGGGTTAAGTCTGGTAACGTCGATGATAGTTTAACAATCGAAATTGAAGATGATCAAGCCAGTTGGGATGGGGTTGAGTTGCCGCCTAATCAATATGATGGTACGGAGTCGGCTTCATTTCCAGTATCTAATATCGGCTTAAGTAAGCCGATATGTTTGGGCTTGTGTCGTAATGTTTCGGGCGTGTTGATTGATCAGAGTAATTTTACTTATCAGTTTCATGATGGCTCGGTTGCGGCTATGCAGTCCATTGATACTGTATATGACAATGGTGTAGCGGTTAGTGTTACCAATGTTGATTTGGCAGCCGGTACGGCTCGCTTATCAGCGCCACCAGCTGGGCGTATTACAGCGGATGTAAAAGGTGTTAAAGACGGCGTAACGTTTATCGATGATACCGCTTCTATTATTGATTGGTTGGCGCTCACTTTTGGTGGTGCGCCGACGATTGATATTACAGGCTTACCAATAGATACCATTGGGTTTTATTTAAATAGCAGAACAAATTTATCAAATACGATTACTCGTTTAATGCAAGGCGTTTTTGGCTGGTGGGGATTTGATCGTTTAGGTGTGTTCAAGGCTAGATTGTTTCAGGTCCCTGCAGGTGATGGTCAGTCGTTTGGTGAGTCAAAACATATATCGGATTTAACCTGGTCGGAAGAAGATCAACTTATTTGGTCGGTACCTTTGGCTTATCGGTATAACTGGACAGCATTAGAGCCTGCATTATCAATTGATGCAGATACCGCTACTTGGTTGCGGGGTGATGGTTATAAAACCCGAGTGGAAGATATTAATATTAAAAACACCTGTTTACACGCCACTACAGCAACGCTTATTCAAACTTATTTTGATTCGAAGGCTGCAGTCGATGCCGTAGGCGCTAGAGTCCTTGCATTGTTTGGCGTGCTGCGCCGTCGTGCCCAGGTGTCTTTACCGATTACGGATCCGATGCTAGAGCTTGGCGGTGAGTTAACATTGGCTGATGCTGATGTTATGGATGGCGATTATATTTTGGTTGGGTTAGCGGATGAGTGGGACGGTGAAATACCATTGGTTAATGTGGAGTTGTGGGGATGAATAATAACGCCATGTTACTACACGACAATAGTGTAGATCGTGCGGTTGTGTCGGCATCAAGCGAGGTTGTCACGATGCCGGTTTCTAATTTACAAAATCAGCAACGTACGGAAATGTGGCGAAGTGCTGCGACAGGATCGCAGGTGATTGATATTACGTTGGCGGCGGGTGAGGCTCAGGTGCAAGCGTTTGCATTAGTCGATCATAATTTAACGTTGGCAGGTACGGTGCAAATTGAAGCATGGAACGATGCGTTAGGTGGTGTTGATCAAGTATTGGATTCTACGTTGCAGCCGTATCAACCAGTTTATGGTTTTGGTGATGAATTATTTGGTGAAGGTCTTTTTGGTGGTTATGACATTTATATTGGTGGCTTGAGCATTGCTGATGCGCGTTCCGTTTTACGGCCTATCTTGATGCTGCAAATAGCGCCGTCGTTATCTGCGCGGTTTTGGCGCATTACGATTAGTGATCCTGTGGTGACTGACTACTATCAAGCAGGCCGTATTTACTTAGGGCCTGCTTGGCAGCCCACGGTTAATTTTAGCTGGGGTTCAACGAAGGTACGAGAAAATAGGACGCGCCGTAAGGAATCGCGTGGTGGCCAGTATTACGGTAACAAACGAGTGGGTCGAACGATTTTAAAATTTGATTTGAATTGGTTAATTAATTCAGACAGTGATCGTTTATGGATTACGAATATGCTGCTAGGCAATGATACGCCTTTTATTTTAGTGCAGCGTCCCGTGGGTGGTTACGAGCAAGAGTCGACGACTTATTATGGTGTTTTTGAGCAGCTTTCTTTGCAGCAGGTTTTTCAGGGTAACTCAAAAGCGCCGCTAGAATTTAGAGAGGTGTTGTAAATGGCAGATGAACTTACGGCTAATTTTGGCTTTGTGAAACCGGAATTATCAATCGCTGGGTGGGGGCCTAAATACCATGCTTCATTGGATGCGGTTGATACGGTATTAAAAAGCCAGGCAGATGCTTTGGCCGCTACCAATGTACTCGGTTTGCAGACTTTGTGGGTGCCTGCGGGTGCTATGATGCCAACGGTTTCAAACGGTTGTTCACTACTGAATACGGTTGAGTTGACGGCGGGGCGGCCAGATTTACAGGTGATTGACTTTGATGCAGATGTGGCAGAGTTTGCGCAGTTCGATTATGCGATGCCTAAAGCCTGGGATAAAGGCACAATAAAATTTCAAGTTATTTGGACGGGAGGCACGGCAGAAGTTAATGATGTTGTTTGGACATTAGAGGCTGTGGCTGTAGCGGATGACGACCTAATTGATGCGCCTTATGGTGCACAGGTGTCGGTAGTTGATACGTTTAAAAATGCAGCTAATAAGCTGGCTGCGAGTGATGTCAGTGCTGATTTAACCATTGCGGGTGCTCCTGGTGATAATGAGGTTTGTGTTTTTCGTTTAGGCCGTGATGCCGCCAATGTTGCCGATACCTATAGCGTAGATGCCCGTCTTAAGGGTATTAAATTATATTACAGTGTTAATAAAGGTAATGACGTATGAGGTTTTCGGCATTAATGCATAACTCTCGTCTGTATGATGTGGATGCTAAGGCGCACTTTGATCGGTTGAGTGTACTGGATAATCAGTTGATGAATGATCTTGATGTGTTGATTCGAATGCTCAAAACTATTGGGGTTTGGGTGTTAAAAGATGTTATATCGGTGGTGCATATTGGTGAGGCTGATTCACTGTTAAACCTAAAAGGTGCGCTATTTGATGCCACCAATGTAAATGGTTGCGCCTTTGATGAGGGGCTTGGTTTTACGCCCAATGGCGGTACAAGTTCTTATATAAATACGAATTTCATCCCTGCTGCTGCTGGAATACTTGCTGATAAATCTGATTCATTTTTTATCTATCGTAATGCATTTACTGAGGGCGAGTTCGCTAGAAATGGTGCGTACCAAAGCGTGGATAACCGTCATATGGCTCTGGAGACCAGTGAGCTTACATTAATTACATCTAGCCCAGAGTCGCATTCGTATTATTCTCAACAGCTTTCAGGTGTGGTGACAAATAATGGGTTAGTAGCTTCAGGGTTTATTGGTGGTACGCACAGAGTCAATAATGAACTTGAGGCTCGATCCGATAGCGCAAACAACATAAGAACAGGTGTAGGTTCAAATGGCCTGCTTAATACTATTCCTTTATTTGTTGGTGCGCGAAATGTAAACGGTATCCCAGATTCTTACTCAAGCTCTCGATTCTCATGCTGGGGTGCCGGAGGTGGATTAACATCACAGCAGCTGTCTGGGTTACGCGATGCGATACAGGTATATATGGTGGCGCGTGGTGCTCAGATGCTATAAATCTGAGGTCTAAAGATAGTCAGAAGTTTTCCGGTGAGTGATTTTTAATTTTAAGTGTCCCGTCCTGTAAAGGTCGGGATTTTTTATGTGTGATGTAAAACTGAGGATGTAAAAAAATGACAATCTGTAAGCGATGTGTTGCCTGGGTGTTAAGTGCCTTTTTTATGGCTGCGATTATATTGCCGGGCTGTGATAGTGCGGTGACGTTTAGCCCTGATTTTGATGGCGCAAGTTATGATGCGCCAAGTTTTGAGGTGATTAAGGGTACGCTTAATGGGGTGGATACTCCATTTAGGGCCTCGCAGTTCTTCTGTGAGCCGAATGGGTTTTATGTGTATTCGGATTTGCCTAGCTTGGCGTTTGTTGATAGCGGGTTAAATTATCGCGTGGATGTGGTGAATGTGGATGTGGAGATTGTTACCGTGTTAAATGCCGATGACACGCAAGTGGATTGCAGGGTTGAATTGGTGCCGCACGTTGATGTCGTGAAGAGCATAAAAGGGGTGTCGTTGTAGTCATGGCTTATGCCTGCCAGTTAGATAAAAAAGGCTTTGTTTGGTGGTATCGTTTAAATCATATCACCGGAAACCTGGATGAGCGCCTAGAAAAGTACTATGAACACCTGGGGATTCGTTGGTAGGTTTTGGGAATAAGGTTTGGGTCGGTGATGGGGGAGTAATGGGGGAGTTGAATCAGTTTATTAATATTAATCTTAATTCATGTTAATTCATTGTTATTTATATAAATCAATAAGTTATATAAATAAATCTATTGCAATCAAAGAGTTGTAATTAGTCTTGAAAACCAGCGTCGGTTTATCCCGACCCAGGG
>Ga0316204_10003939_pt1 | contig 28105 bp, 22 predicted proteins | sample 6monrhotite_MG_2_FD_205661 | JGI IMG/M metagenome (GOLD analysis project Ga0316204, IMG submission 205661) | Microbial mat bacterial communities from mineral coupon in-situ incubated in ocean water Damariscotta River, Maine, United States -... | ecosystem: Environmental > Aquatic > Marine >...
CAGAAATTCAATATGATGAAATAAGCAAAAGCCGTTTATCTAGTAACGCAGGTGTTGTATTTACCGTTAATGAGCAGCTTTCGCTGGTTGGAACCTTCTCACAGGGTTACAAAGTACCTCCTTACGATCTTGCTTATATTTATCATGATAACTCTTTTGTCGCTTTCCCATATTATGGATACATCGTTTATCCTGCGGAGAACCTAGAACCTGAAACAAGTAATTCGTTTGAAATTGGTGTTCGTGTCAACACAGAGAAGCTTAACTTTAGCGCTTATGCGTTTCAGAACAATTTTAAAAACTTTATCGAAATCGAAGTTTTCGATAGCGAATATCCTTACCCTAGCTTTGCTCCAAACTTTTTACTTGAGCATACCCGCTACCAAAACATTGCATCTGTAAAAATAAAAGGTATGGAAGCGAGCCTTTCGTATCAGCTAACGGATGACCTACGTGCCTATACCAATGTAGCATTCCAAGATGGAAAAGATCAAAGCACAGGCGAATATATTAATACGATCTCTCCGCTTGGCGGTACTGTAGGACTTTCATATTATACCGGTAACTACGGTATTGATGCGAGCATGCGCTGGGCAAAAAAGATGAAGAAGGTTAATGATGGCCAGTATGTCAACCCTGGCTTTGCCGTGGTTGATATGACGAGCTACTATAACATCAAGGAAAGTGTCACCCTGAGATTTGGTATCTTTAATTTGTTTAATAAAAGATATACCGAATATGCGTCTGTTTCATCGAGAGCCGAAGGCGCAAATACTGACAACCAAACACGTCCTGGTCGCAATATCACAGCACGGATCTCAGTTGGATTCTAAAGAAGGTGAGAAAGTTATTTAACGGCAAAGTGCGCCCGAAAACAACTCGTCACAAAAAACGCCCTTGATAAACAGATGTTTTTCGAGGGCGTTCTCACATGAAATTATAGCGAGACTATCATGAAATAAGGGTCATTTTATGATTAAAGTCGAACCGTAACAGATGCTTATAGCTACATGCCGTTATCAAAATTGACGCATATAGTAGTACCCACCGATGGACCTCACCGATGCAGTGCAAGCTGCCAAACAGGCCGTACAGGCCGATTTTTTCTAATCTAGCTTCTATTTTTCAGGCGGTTTTTCTGGTAATTTTATGCCAAATTTACGGGCCAACTTAGCTAATTTTTTGCGAAACAATGCCATAATGAATGCGGCCAGCAATCCTACTGCATACTTCCAAACTGAAAGCAGACCGTCCCACGTTATTTCCCAAATTTCAGACAAATGGTTGAGCACCAACTGTTTGCCATTCACTGTTACTGTAACGTCGAGCACTGTGGCTTCGCGGGGTGTAGGCGTGCCGCTGCAGTCGGTTGACATGTACAGATTAACGTCAACACCGCTTCTGAAAATACCGGCTTTGTTCGGGGTCATAGTGAAGCGCACAGTGGTTCCTGCACGGTCCAGCAAAAAGCAGTTGCTTTTTCCCGGGTCAAAAACAAAGCCATTTGACCATGGGTTTACAATGGCACTTTGCTGTCCTGAAGCTGGAACGGAAGCCTCATCAGATGCCATGCCAGGGGTTGGCGTTGGCGCAAAATTCTCGTCCCCGATCCAGACTTTCATTTCGCCGGGTGTGCCGGGCAGCAGGATGGTCGGCGTAGTCTCCAATTGTACTGTATAAAATTCGAAGGCCTCTATCACAGGGTCCAACACGGAGGCAGGGCCCCGTCCGCCATCATTATGGTCCGTTGGCAGCTGCGGTTCCGGCATTTGCGGCGGCGGAGCAGGAACAGGCGGAAACCCCTCACCTGCATTGATTGGAACATTATTGCCGCCGTTAATGTTGGATTGCATCATAGAGGGTGTTAAAAACCAACCCGCAACAAGGATACCTATAATAATCAGTAAAAATATAGTGAATTTGCGTATTGGCTCTCTCCCCAAAGCTAATCGAATCGCACTAATTGCGCGAAAGGATACAACTTTTGGGGCAAAAGGCAAAGCCTGCGGTTACAGGCATCCCTGAGGGATTGTTTCAATAGCAGTTTATGTGTGCACAGTTTCTGCGATGTATTTTTCTGCTTCAAGCGCTGCCATGCAGCCCATGCCTGCGGCGGTTACTGCCTGCCGGTACACTTTGTCTGTCACGTCGCCTGCTGCGTAAATGCCAGGGATGTCAGTAGCCGTGCTGTCAGGTTTTTTGAACAGATATCCTTCATCGTCCATAGGTAGTTGGCCCTTGAACAATTCGGTTGAAGGGGTGTGGCCAATGGCAATGAAAACACCGTGAACCGCGAGATCGCTGATCTCGTTGGTTTTAACATTCTTAAGCCGTACGCCGGTTACACCTAACGGGTTTTCATCACCTACCACTTCGTCCAGTACGCTGTCCCACAGGATTTCCACATTCGCGGTTTTTGCGAGGCGGTCGCTCAAAATTTTCTCTGCCCGGAACTCATTTCGGCGGTGCACAATGGTTACTTTTGAGCAAATGTTAGCCAGATACAGTGCTTCTTCAACAGCTGTATTGCCGCCGCCGATTACAACAACTTCTTTGCCCCGGTAGAAGAAACCATCACACGTAGCGCATGCGGAAACGCCGTAGCCGTTAAATTTTTCTTCAGAAGGCAGCCCAAGCCAGCGTGCTTGCGCGCCGGTGGCAATAACGATGGTATCGGCGGTGTATACAGTGCCGCTATCCCCTACAGCGCGCTTTGGCGTTGCTTTAAGGTCTACATCGGTGATTAGGTCATAGATGATATCTGTGCCAACATTTTCAGCTTGTTGGCGCATGGCTTCCATAAGTTCAGGGCCTTGTACTGCATCGGCAAAACCGGGGTAATTTTCAACATCTGTGGTGATGGTAAGCTGGCCGCCTGCCTGCATGCCGGTAACGATGGTTGGTTTCAGGTTGGCGCGAGCCGCATAAATTGCGGCTGTATAACCCGCAGGGCCTGAACCAATGATCAGCATGTTGCTGTGTTTTGTCTCACTCATGAAAGTATCCTTACCGATAGGGCCTCTTACCAGCAGGGCCGCAGCGTTGTTTCTTTGATTGGTTCTCTACATAAGGTGTGTTGCTGCAATTGCCAATGCGAAAGGACAGGATCACGGCGGATTGTTTCGATTGATATAATCGCATATGTCGATCACATAGAGAGGTGCTTAATTTGTTACCCTAAGGTGAGGGCCTTAATTGGTGTATTTCACTTCAGCGTCAGGTGTGCGTTTATAAATGGATGTAAATTCTTCTGCCCATTCGCCGGCCATTTTGAATTTGCCTATAACCTGCATGGTGCCATTAGCGGTAATGCTGTATTTTGTCGCTACTTCAGAGGGGCCAGACTTTGAACCACGTACAAATTCATGCACATCAAAGCCCTCCGGCGTGGGTGTCATTACACCGTCGGTATAGAACCCGGCGTTGGTAACATACCGAAAGATGATTTTTTCCTGTTGTGCGTCCCAGTGGATTAGGCTTTCACCACCGTAATCACCACTGCCATGAATAATGCGTACCACTTTGCCTTTGAAGGCCCATTCCCATTTTTGAACATCGGGATTGCCCTTGGCGCTGGCTGCAATCACTTGGGTCCATGTTCCGGTAAAGGATGCAAGCTGCTGTAGTGGCGGAATGGGATTTGCAGCTTTTGCTGGCAGGCTGAATAAAGCCGCAAGTATCAAAATAGGTATCAGGCGCATGGTGGTTCTCCTTGTTACTAAGACGCAGAGTAAGCGCGCCTTGTCAAAATGCCAACAGCATTTGCCTTATTTTGTCATGGTTTTGGCAGTAAATGGTCGTTCTTTAGGGTGGTAATGGCAAGGTGAAAAAAGGGTTGTGATCCAGTGATGACTTTTCCATTCACTTTGTGTTCATGGCCTCGATTGCACCATTCGAAAAAATGGAGGGTCAGACAATGCGTCACACAGGTAATTCAAAATATAAAAGTCACATAAGTTTATTAGTGAGCGGGGTTGCGATGCTTGCGCTGGCAGCATGTAGCACGCGCCATGAACTGGTGGAAACGCAGCCGAATTCAGCAGAGGACGTTGCAACAGAAGACGTCATTGTAACAGGCTCCCGAACAAGCAATGAAATTGCAGGCGAACGTGACAGGAGTATGCACGGGGTCAGGGCAAAATTGCAGGGACATATATCCTCTTTTACAACGTCTCGCCGCTTTGGTGTGCCACCAACGCCGAGCCGTGAAAATTATGCGCATTATCAGAAAAACCCCATTAGCGCTGTGGCGGATGATCCTGTTTCTACCTTTTCAATTGATGTAGATACAGGTTCCTATGCGCTGGTGCGAGACCGGCTTAATCAGGGCATGTTGCCAAACCCGGATGCGGTGCGCACCGAGGAATTGATTAATTATTTCAGCTATGATTACCCGCAGCCAACGGACAACACGCCGTTTTCAGTAACGACTGATACTATGGTTACGCCTTGGAATCAGGATACTTATTTGCTGCGTATAGGCCTGCAGGGCAAAAAAATGATCGAAGAAACGCGGCCTGCTGCCAATTTGGTTTTGCTTTTGGATGTTTCAGGGTCAATGGCTGCGCCTGATAAATTGCCTCTGCTTACCAAATCTCTTTCTTTTATGGCGGGGCAACTGCGGACTGATGACAGGGTAACCATTGTGGTTTATGCAGGTGCCGCCGGGCTGGTTCTGGATGTAACAAAGGGTTCTGATGTTACCAAAATACGAAATGCGCTTGCAGGGCTTGGTGCGGGCGGTTCAACTGCGGGCGGCGCGGGCATCAAGCTGGCATATGCCAAGGCCAAAGAGGCCTTCATTGAAGGCGGTATTAACCGGATACTGATTGCTACCGACGGCGATTTTAACGTGGGTGTTTCCGGTGTTGATGAGCTGAAAGCCATTGTTGGCGCCAACAGGGAAAGCGGAATTTCGCTTAGTACACTTGGATTTGGTGACGGCAATTATAATGACCATTTGATGGAACAGATCGCCGATGTGGGCAACGGCAACTATGCTTATATCGATAATTTTGGCGAGGCTAAAAAGGTGCTCGGGGATCAGTTATCGTCTACCATTTACACCATAGCCAAGGATGTAAAAATACAGGTGGAATTTAACCCTGGCGTTGTGGCCGAATACCGGCTGATTGGCTATGAAAACCGTGTGCTGGCCGATGAAGATTTCGCCAATGACAAGGTTGATGCGGGTGAAATAGGAGCAGGGCATAGCGTAACCGCACTGTATGAAATTGCACTTGCCGGTGGGCGAGGAATAAGGTTGCCGGTGCATCGTTACACATCCGAATCAAAGGATGGTGGCAGTAAATTGTCAGAACTTGGCCTTGTGAAGCTGCGCTATAAAGAACCGGATGGCGATACCAGCAAGTTGATAAGTCAGGTGATGCTCAAAAATATATTAAGCCGGCATTCGGCACCTGTGCCCGGTTTGCAGCATGCGGCAGCGGTAGCGGCTTATGGGCAATTGCTGTCTGGCAATAAATATATGGGCGACTATTCGTTTGATGATCTTATTAAACAGGCGAAACGTGGCAATAGAAATAACAGCCAAAGCCGAGCTGAATTTATAACGCTTCTTGAAAGCGCAGAAGCGCTGAAAGAGATGCAAATAGCTGGTAGATAAAATTTAAACTTTTGATGGTTTTTGAGCAAGAAATTTAGCCAAAAACCATATCCAGCATCAGAGAAAAACCGGTTTTAAAAATGGTTGGGGTTAGGGGCCGCGTATCGGCAGGTTGGCCTTTTATCCAGGTGCCAATCACTTTGAGGGAACGTAATTGCTCATCTGTGGTTTCTAGCGGGTTGGCTGATAATATCAATAAATCGGCTGATTTCCCGGGTTTTAGGGAGCCGGCTTCCTTCTCAATTCCCAATTGCCATGCGGCGTTAATGGTCATGGCTTCCAGTGCTTGGGTGGGAGAAAGGCGTTGATCAGGGCCAATTACAGTGCCTGATGCCCGTGCTTTGCGAGCGCGCAGGGTTTGCATTACCCGCATTGCCCCAATAGGCGAAGAGGGATTGTCTGTGTGTACTGTAATCTTGTGGCCCATGGTAAGCGCGGTTCTAACGGGCATATACCGTGCGGTGCGCACTGTGCCAACCAAATCAGGCAAGGCGTGGCCGTAAAAATATACATGATCAACAAAGAAGCTGGTGGTGATGCCTAGTCGCAGCGCCCGCTGTAGCTGGGCTTTTGTGATCAGGGCGTTATGCTCCAGCCTGTGCCTGTGATCAGCACGCGGATTTTCGGCCAAAATACGCTCGGCTACGTCCAGCACTTGCTCTACGGCTCGCTCGCCTTGCACATGTACGGCTATCTGGTACCCAAGTGCATGAAATTTGCGATAGGCGGCTTCAAATTCCTGTTCGGTATAATTAAGCGTACTCATATGGCCGGGGCCAAGATGCAGCCGGTTACGTACCAGGGCGCTATCCTCGTAAGGTTCAGCAAATGCCGCACCGCCAGCAAAGGGGGAGCCGTCCATCCAGAATTTAACGCCAATTACACCGCCGGGCACCGTATGGTTTTGCGGCCCGCCAGCAATGGCGTTAGGGCCGTTTTCAAGCTGTGGTGGCAGCGCGTAAATAAGGGTGCGAATGGCGGTGTCTGGTTGGGTAGCAATATATTGCATCGTAGCAATGAGATCAGTAGCGCGGCCTACAGGGCCAACAATGCCCACTGTGGTATAGCCAGCGCGCGCGAACTTTTGATATTGGCGGGCAAGCAAAAATTCTGGTGCACTTTCAGGCGGCGCAGGCATGGCAGCAAACATCACAGCAATTGCAGCGACTTCGCGCACAGTGCCAGTTAGCTTGCCGTTCGGGCCTTTAACAAACTCTGCCCCCAACGGGTTTGGCGTGGCTTGTGTGATGCCCGCGGCGGCAAGGGCTGCGCTGTTGGCATAGGCGTCATGCATCATCTGGGTGAGGATTAGCAGGGGTTTGTCAGGTGACAAGGCATCAAGTTCAGCCAGCGTAGGTGCGTGCAGGTCGTCCATCATCACCGGGTCCCAGCCAAAAGCCAAAGCCCAGCGGCTGGACGGGGTGTTTTCAATGCCATCTTTAAGGCGCGTCATTATTTGCGCACGGCTGTTATTGGTAAATCCGCTAACATCAATAGCTTCCCCCAAAAGCGCAGTAGCCAATGGATGGCTGTGGGGTTCAATCAAGCCCGGCATCAGGGTTTTGCCTGCGAGATTAATTTCTTCCGGGCTTCCTGTCGCAGCTGCGCGAACGGCCTTAAGGGGGCCAACAGCAATAATGCGGTCGCCGCGCATCAGCAGCGCTTCAGGGGTAGGGCCAGTGGAGGGACCGGGTTCAAGCGTAAGGATGGTGCCGCCAAAAAATAGTGTTTCCTCTGCGGCGTTGCGCGGTTGTAGCCATAGGAAAAAACCTAGAAAGATCAACAAAAGCAGGCTGACAAAAACTTTTGTTTTCCTGAAAGATGTCTTTTTCACGTGGCTCTCCCGCTGAAGGTTTACCTCGTAAGTTAGTCTGGATTATGGGGCGGGCAAACCAGCAAGTTGATATTAGCCTACAAAGCAAAAGGCAATAAATGTAGAACCTTGCAGGTTTTCAGAAATTTAAAGCAGAGCAAGCTGGATTTAATTGTTTTGAGGGCAGAGAAAGTTATACGCGGTGTTTGTTTTTTATCTGAGTGCCACAGCGCGGGCAATCCAGATTGTTGGCTACCAGTTTAAGGTAGCTAACGGGAGTTAGCGTTACAATTTCACCGCACGGCAAGCAGCGCCTGCGGGGTTTGCGTATCTGAAATGTGAGGTAAAATCCAGCAAGCAACCCGATAAAAATATAAGACGGCAAGCCAGGTGCAAACAGCAGCAGTGCCGGAGCAAGTATCAGGAAAAGGAAAATGCCCAGATAGCTTTCTTTTATGGTCATTGTTGCTGGAATACTCACTTGCTTGAAACCTATGGGTTGCATTTGTACGAATAGAGCTAGTGTAAATATTATAAATTCAGAATAAATTCTATACCCAAATTTTATTAATTCTTCGTCAATAAAATCATCCATTTTTCTGAAATTTGATCACAATTTTGCGAGTTTTATGTGTTTAGGTACTTTCGTTTAAGTTGCTGCTAGCGCCTCGGTACGGACGACACGGGTCGCGTGTCAAATCTGTGACACATCGGACCAGCGAATCTGAAGCCGGCACAGCCAAGAAGCGCCAAGTACTTGAAATCAGCGGCAAAGTTGACCGATTAGTGAAATGACAGGCATTTGTCACGCAATTGGGTTTTTCCGTTGTCTCGATTCAACGCCAAATAACACCTTTAGAAAGAATGCAATACCTGTTTGCTCGCCAGCATGTGTTGGCGCGGGGTATGGCAGGAGACAGAACAGAGTGAGTGCCGCTGTAAGCATGTTTGCTTTATCAAATATTAACCTCGCTGGGCTATCACTAAGGCCTGGTCGGGGGGCATCCGAACCGGGAATTGCTACATGTGGATATTTGAGAAGTTTAGCGGCGTATTTTTATCTTTAAGCATCGGCCAGAAAATGATCGGTGGCATGTTGGTGGGCTTTAGCCTTGTTTTGGGTGTGCTTATAGTCTCGTCAGAGAGTGTAGTGAGCGACCTTGTGGAAACCGCAGAGGCACGCGAATTGGATGAGCTAGCGCGCAACCTCCAATCGCAAATCGACATGGAAACCAATCGGGCACACGCGATGATCCAGGTGCTGGCGGATAGCGAACCGGTTCAAGCCTCTTTTGCCGCCCGTGACAGGGATGCCCTGGCAGCGCTAACTGTACCCGGTTTCTCCACCCTGAAATCAAAATTTGGTGTGAGGCAGCTGCAATTTCATGTCCCGCCAGCAACGTCGTTCCTCCGGGCTCACAAGCCGGAAAAATTTGGTGATGATCTTTCCGGTTTTCGGTTCAGTGTGGTTGAAACCAATAAACAGCGCAAAGCACAACTGGGCCCGGAATCGGGTGTGGCCGGGCTTGGCATAAGGGCGGTGGTGCCTGTTTTCCATCAGGGCAATCATGTAGGGTCGGCCGAAGTGGGGCTTTCGCTTGGCCAAGCCTTCGTGGATGACTTTTCTAAAAAGGATGGTGTTGAACTGTCAATATTGCAGTTCACCAAAGGTGGTTTGAAACTGCTTGGACGTAGCGTTAATTCGAGAGAGAACCTAGACCAACAGATGCTGCAGCCGATGATTGATGCGGCTGGCTCTATGGAGGTTTTTGACCATCACGGCAAATTTTATGCGGCATCGGTGCGGGTGATCTCAGACTTTGCCGGTAAACCGGCTGCGATTGCTGTGCTGGAAGTAGACCGGTCTGTATATCTGGAGCAGGTATCGGCCAGTCGAAGCAGCCTGATGGTAGCCACATTCCTTACTATTACAGTATGTGCGGTTCTTTTGGTGTTTATCATTTATTCCCTTCTTCGGCCTCTCACCCGCACAACGGGCACAGTGAACTCGCTTGCTGAAGGTGACTTTGACGTGGATGTAGCTTATCAGGATCGGCGCGATGAAATTGGCTCGCTGGCTAGTGCCATTGGCATATTCAAAGAAAATATAATCGAACGAACGCGGCTGGAAAAAGAAGTGGCCGAAGAAAAAGAAGAAGCTGCGAAGCGAGAGGTTGAGCAAGCTGCACTGGAACAAAAGCGCGAAGAGGAAGCGTGGCAAGCCAAGGAAGTGGCAAGGCAACAAGCTGAAGAAGACCGCGTGCAAATGATGCGGAAAATGGCCGATGATTTTGAGGGTTCGGTCAAATCGATGGTCGATAATGTTGTTGAAACGGTTGCTTACTGCGCCGGCAAAACCCAAGACCTACAAGGTAAAACCGATGAGGCTTCTGACCAGATGGGTCTGGTTGGCAGCGCATCGCATAAAGCCTCTAGCGACGTTGGCTCAGTGGCGTCGGGGGCGGAGGAACTATCGGCTTCTGTGTCTGAAATTTCGCACCAGGTGGCACGCTCGCATGAAGTAACGTCGCTGGCGCAGGAAATAACGCAGTCTGCACGGTCAGATGTTGAGGGACTGGAAAACGCAACATCAACCATTAATCAGGTGGTGGACCTAATCACGGATATTGCTGAACAAACGAACTTGCTAGCGCTGAACGCTACTATAGAAGCTGCACGTGCAGGCGAAGCTGGGCGCGGTTTTGCCGTGGTGGCGAGTGAAGTGAAGGCGCTTGCAGAACAAACCCGCAAAGCCACTGATGAAATTCGCGAACCAATTGAAGCCATTCAGGCGTCTGCGAACAATGTGGTGGATAGCATGGGTAAAATTCATACCTCCATTGGGGAAGCCAGCGAAACCTCGGGGTCTATTTCTGCGGCAGTTGAAGAACAAAATGCAGCGACGCAAGAAATAGCGCGGGCAGCGCAGTCAGCCGCTAGTGCTACGTCGGAAGCCAGCGCTTCTGTTTTGGGCGCGCAGGAAGCGTTGGCGCAAAATGTGAGCTATGCGGCTGAACTAAGCAACAGCGCAAACAGCCTGAATGATGTGGCGAAATCTATGGACCAAAAAGTGCAGGAATTCATCGAAAAAATCCGAAACTCCGCTACGACATAGCAGTATAAGGCTTACCGTCAGCATAGTCCGTAACGGGGCCCGCGAAGGCATTGTTTGGCCAAGGCTGCCTCCTTTGTCTCTGCAAGTCCATTTAAAACGTTGATAAACCTATCAAGCCGGGTTCACTCGGACGTTTTATCTTGATACTCTATCAGCCAATAGAGAGGGGCATATATGAAACTACTTCGAAACATTTGCTTTGCGGCGGCCTTCACGCTTGCCGGGGCGGCGACGGCTACCGCAAGTGAAAACAACGTTTGGGACGTGCTGTCTGCAAACTGTGGCAAAGCCTTTGTTGGCAAAATTGTTAAAGATACTGACCCAAGCGATACATGGACCAATGCGCGCATTGTTATGCATATCCGCGACTGTTCAGAAAGCCAGATCAAAGTGCCGCTGCATGTAGACGCGAACCGGTCACGCATTTGGGTTATCACAAAATTACCAGCAGGCAAGATGCGCCTAAAGCACGACCACAGGCACGATGATGGCAGTTCTGATGATGTGACCATGTACGGCGGCACCAGCGCCAGCGGTGCTGGTGGTGGGGCAACAGTCACCTTCCCGGTGGATGCTGAAAGCATTGCCTCGTTCAAAAAGCATGGTCTGGATGCCTCTGTTAGCAATTCGTGGCACATAAGTGTTGGCGAGGCTACCTTCCACTATAAGCTAACACGCCCTTCTGGCCGTACGTTTGATGTGGCGTTTGACCTTAGTAAGCCTGTGCCCGTGCCACCAAAAGCTTGGGATATGAGCGGCAAATCCCCGCACTGATTTTCATAAAGCATAAAAAAAGGCCCCGGTTTCCCGAGGCCTTTCTCAAATCGTCACTCACCGGCTTGACCGGTGAGTCTAGGGTTTGTCAGGTGAAAGGCTGGGCTCGCCGATCAAGTCGTCGAGTGACGAACTTTTAGCTATCGGCGAATGACGAAGGGCGGAGCGCTCTATGCCTGCGCCTATCTATACTTAAAGCTCGTCGGCGTGCTTGCCGAGGTAATCAGCAACACCAGCCGCGTCAGCCTTCATGCCTTCGTCGCCTTTGTTCCAGCCAGCAGGGCATACTTCGCCGTGTTCTTCGTGGAATTGCAGCGCTTCAACAAGGCGTACAAATTCGTCAACGTTACGGCCAAGTGGCAGGAAGTTCACATACTGGTGCCAAACCATGCCGTCTTTACCAATAAGGAAAGTACCGCGCAGGCTAATGCCGGCGTCTTCGATCAGTACGTCATAGTCACGGCAAATTTGCTTGGTTTTGTCAGCAACCATTGGGAAATCAACCGGGCCGAGGCCGCCTTTGGCTGTTGGTGTGTTGCGCCATGCAGCGTGCGTATGCTCGCTGTCTACAGAAACGGCAACAACCTTCACGCCAAGTTCTTTGAACTTGTTCATGCGGTTGTGGAATGCCAGAATTTCACTTGGGCAAACAAAGGTGAAATCAAGCGGGTAGAAGAAAACGAGGCCGTAATCATCACCGATGTATTCTTTAAGGTTGAAATCGCCTTTGATGGAACCGTCTTCCATTACGGCGGCGGCGGTGAAATCTGGTGCTGGTTTACCTGCAAGAACAGCCATTGAGGCCTCCTTTATATATTGATTGAAAATTCACTAACTGGATAGGGCGGCCTAATGGCCTGCTGGAAATCATGCCGCCTTGTGCGCCACACTTTATGCTTTTTGGCGGCAAAAGCAACGGCGGTAAGTTCGATTTTAGAAATCGATAAAAACGATTAATTTATGGTTGAATAAGCTGATTGGTGGATATCATGACGTAGACTTGCGGCAATTGTCAACTTTTGCTTGGGCGGCGCTTGGCTAGCTGCTTATAGTCTGTGCCTATTGTTGTTACCTGTTAGGTATGAAGGAAGGCTGTCGCCCGTGTTGCAAGTTCTGGACATTATAATGCGAAACGCGGCAACCGGGATGTTCCTGTTTATCGGCATTTTGATAATTCGGGATTACGGCTGGCGCCTTGGGGCCGTTTTGGGCCTGCTTGCATCGCTTACCGCTGCCACATACACGCTATGCACACAAACATGGTTTGACTGGCATACAGCCAACTTTTTTTGGCTGGTTGTGCCTTTTTGTATTATGGGGCCGGTGCATGTGTGGTTGTTTAGCCTGTCGCAGTTTGATGATGATTTCACCCTGAGGCCCATTCATATTGGCCTTGTGGTGGCCTACATTGTGTTGCAACAGCTGAATTCTGACATCTTTTCGCCGCCGATTGTGGGCGGTACTGATATTCTGGCTGTGGCTTATGCCTTGCTGCGTTTTGGCTTCATTGCTCATATGGTGTTTGTGGCATGGCAGGGCCGCGCCGATGATTTGCTGGAAACACGGCGTAAGTTCCGCACCACGTATATTGTGCTGGTTAGCTTGACGATTTTTGTCATTTTCTTCGCAGAGACATTTTATTTTGACGAACAGTTGCGGCATCCCTGGATCAGTTTTGTGCAAGCCTCGGCCTTTTTTGCGCTGGCCTTTGTTATTTTATGGCATGCAAGCAAGGCACGGGATGGTGTTTTGGTTGTGCACCAAACCAGAAGCCAGCGCAGGGCGCGGGCGAAGGCCCGCAGCCAACAAATGGACCCTACTGACCAATATGACCTGGACCGGGTGGAAAAATTGGTGGCGGCAGACAAGATGTATCTGGAGCCGGGGCTGACCATCAGCAAGCTTGCTGAAAAAACACAATTGCCTGAGCACCGTTTGCGGAAGCTGATTAATCAGCATATGGGCTATCGGAATTTTTCTGATTTCCTGAACCGATACCGGATTGAGGAAGCTCAGCGCAGGCTCGGCGACGGTGAAAACCGCAATACGCAGGTGTTGGTTATTGCAATGGACCTTGGTTATGGCTCGCTGGGGCCCTTTAACCGGGCGTTCAAGGAACGCACAGGCCAAACCCCAACAGAATACCGCAGGCAGGCCCTTTTGGGCGGTGAATAAAGCTCGCTGGTTCTGAAATTAATCGCCGATTTTGAAAAATATATGCTGTTTTTGAAACTGGCGAGCCAGCGCGTGTGCGTTGCTTTACTGTGTTCTTAACCAATAAGGAGTGCTCTTAAAAAGAGGGCGCAAAAGGCGGGCATGGCCAGCTGTGCATACCGAAACATAGCACAAATGGTTCTGTGACACCGTCGATAAACGCAGCGACAGCGGCACGAACAGCGAAGGAATGATAGCGATGGAAAATTTTTTCTCGATTTTTCTCGATAGATTGGTTGGTAGTTTTGTTTTTGACTTCTCCCGTTACCTATTCGGGGCGGGCGGCGTTTTTCTTATCGTTTGGGTTTTGTTCAAAAAACCACTGCAAGGTAGGAAGATCAGAAAAAAGACACCAACGACGCGCCAGATGGTCCGCGAATTTTTTCATTCTATGAAAACGGTACTGGTGTACACGGTGGTGGGGATGGCTACGGTTTACGGTGTGCAGGCGGGTGTGATGGTATTTTACGGCGACATTGCAGAACGTGGCTGGCTTTATTACGGGTTTTCGCTGGTTACAATTATCATTGCGCACGATGCCTATTTCTATTGGTGCCACTGGCTGATGCACCGGCCGGGGATGATGAAATATATTCATGCTGTGCACCATAAAACACTGAACCCCACGCCGTGGGCGGCCTATAGTTTCGATATTTTCGAAGCCGCCGCACACGCAGCGTTCGTGCCTTTGTTCCTGTTGGTAATGCCGCTGCATGTTAGTGTGATTATGATTTTCCTGGCCCATATGATTATCAGGAACGCAATGGGGCATTCTGGTTATGAGCTGTTTCCGCGCACATGGGCTGCGCATCCGTTCTGGGGCTTTTTAACGTCGGTAACGCACCATGATATGCACCATGCCAACGGCAAATATAATATGGGGCTGTATTTCAGCTGGTGGGACCGCATTATGGGCACAGAGCATCCTGAATATATTGCGCGCGTAACAAAAATAGATGGCGCGACACGTGAAAATTACCAAACTCTAAAATCAGGCGTTGGTGTAGCGGCGGAATAACCGGCTATCGGCCATTTATTATTAAGTCTATTTCGTCCCCATATTAGGCTTGCTGGCCTAAAAAAAGAGGAAAGGTTCCTTAAATGCGAACCTTTTTTCTATTTTTACCCTTTTATTATTATGAATGCCTATGCTTGCCAGTGACGTGACATGCAATTGTGGGGGTTGAGGTATGCGCATTTGAAGGGGTGTAAAGTGACTATGTGCGCCCCTATATACAACTCCATTTAACTGGCCTTGGGATACGTGGCACGAAAGCCCATGTGTAACTGCGCTAAAGAGGTGCATTGGTGCTTGAACTATTAGATAATTTTTTCCGCTTCGGTGCTATCGTGTGCTGCCTGTTTACCAGCGCTATGGTGATGCGGGACGCCAGATGTACGCTGTCTGCAAGGCTGGCTGCATTTTGTTGCATTGGAACAGCTGCTTATTTGGGAGCTTCTATTCCTGGTTTGGGCGATACTATTGGTTTGGGTATGGTGCCAATATTGCTTTTATGCATGTTTGGTCCGGCGGCTGTTTGGGCTTTTGGCCTGTCGATGTTCGACGATAATTTCAAGCTCACCCGTTTGCATTACAGCGTACTTGTTGGTTTTTATGTGCTGTGCTTCATTCAGTATATCAATTATTACAACCTTACAGGCGATCTGCCGCTGATCTCGCCCACACGGCTTCACAGCGCGCTAAAAGACCTGGGTATGTTCCCACTGGGCATTAGCCTGATATTATTGGCGATGAAACTGGGTATGTCGGGGCAATTGCTGTGGGTTGCCTGGAGTGGACGCTGCGAGGATCTGGTTTTAAAGCGCCGCCGGTTCCGCGAGGTGTTTGTTGTCGCCGTGTCGATTATCTCCCTTGGTATTGTTGTAACCGAAAACTGGCTGATAAATTTTGCGCCTGATATTGCCTATACGCTTTTGGTTGCACAGTCGGCGTCTATTTTTCTCGTTTGTATTTATATGCTGTGGCATATCACCAGTGTGGACGGAGAATGGCTGTTTGGTGAGTATGGCCCGGTTGAAGTGCCTGTTCCCAATCGCAGCGAAAGCGAAGACCGCCACGATCTGGAAACGCTGGACGGGTTGGCGGCAAGCGGCGTCTTGATGGGGCCGGGCATGACCATTAACAAACTGGCGGGGTTGGCAGGCATGCCGGAACACCGCTTGCGCCGGTTGGTAAACCAGCATTTAGGGTATAGAAACTTTGCCGACTATTTGAATTTTCACCGGATTGAGGCTGCTAAATCACGCCTTTCTGTGGTAGCCGACCGCCATGTACCTGTACTGACTGTAGCAATGGATTTGGGCTATGGATCGCTTGGGCCATTTAATAGAGCCTTTAAGGAACGCGCAGGTATGACACCAACCGCCTTTCGCCGCCAAGCACTGGATATGCTCTGAATTTTATCCGTGAACCCCACTTTGGTTGGTGAAAAAAAGCTAGCCGATTTTTAAAAAAAGTTACTGATTTATCGAAAAGCTGTCCGTTTCCAAAATCGGTGAGATTAACCCCTTACACCGGGGCCACTCTGACCCCAGATACAGCCCAGACCCGAAACAGCCCCCCAGCTTTTTACGTTTCAGGTTGAACGGCACACGACAAACATCAGGTTGAACGGCACACGACAAACAAATGAAACAGAGACAAACTCTAAATGCTAGGAGAGACAAAAATGTCTGCATTTATCACTTCCCCAACAACTGAACTTCCCCCGCGCAGCGCGACGACTGCACTTCGTTCTGGCCTAAAATCGATTTTCGGTCGTCGTGCTGCGCAATTCTTGCTGGTAGCATCCAGTGCCAGCATGCTTGCAACGCCGTCCATCGCGGCTGATGGTTATGCGGTTGAAGGCTACTGGCTAACAAAAGGCGGCAAGTCAATTGTTGAAATTGCGCCGTGTGTGGCTGGCAACGGCAAGCGCCTTTGCGGCACTGTTGTTTGGAGCAACAGTGAAGAAGCTAGCACAGTTGGCTCAAAGATAATGACCAGCTTCCGTCTTTCGGGCAACCGGGCTGGCGACAAGTGGGCAAAAGGCAAGATCGCGTTGACTGGTGGCAAAGGTAAGACTGGTAAATTGGCTGTCAAAGGCGATACGTTGAAAGTAAGCGTTTGCAAAGGCTCTAGCGACCGTTGCAAAAGCCAGTCATGGACACGTCCAAGCGCTACCATGACAGCACAAGCAGGCCTTACTGAAGGCGCTTAATGCCACAGCCGAATAGGCAAATAAAAAACGGCCTCGTCTGTATGGCGGGGCCGTTTTTATTTTTGGTGTTTGGGGCTATGAAACCAGCTTTATTGTACGCGTGCTGCGTTCAACCCCAGCTTCGCCAGATATTCCTGAACAGAGCCTTCCCCCACCAGATGCCCGGTGCCTACAGCAATAAAATATTGCCCTGAACCATCCATGATGGTTTTAATTTGCCCAGCCCAGTTCTTGTTGCGGTTGGTTAGCAGTACGGCATAAATTTCGGGGTCGTCCAATGCTGATTTCAGTGTGTCACCTACGCTGCTGGCATTGCCTGCCAACCAGTCGTTCACTATTTTTTTCAACATGTCTGGTTCTTCAAGAAGCTGGACGAGGCTTTCTTCCAGCATTTGAGTTTCTTTTTCCTGCGACAAGTCCGCAAAAAAGCTGATCTGCTGCTCTACTGTTTCAAAATACTGCATGGACTTGCCAGCATCTTTTGCTGCTTTTTCCAAAACGGTATCAACACCGGCGGAAGGATCACCGCCTTGTTGCTGTGCTTGCATTGCAGCTAGTTGTATCCCCACAAGCCAGGGGCGCAGCGGCTCGAACTGTTGCTTGGTAGCTATCGCCTGCGCTTCCGGTATGCCGAGGCTAACAAGAACCTCAATAAGCTTTTTGTTGCCTGTTTCGCTCAATAGCTTGCTAAGGGTAGTGCCGGCAGGGTTAAGTGCGTGTTGCATCACAATACGCTGCATCTCAGCAGGAGGCGTGTCCAATACGGGGGCTTCCAAAATTAGCGTCCCTGCTTCCATGAAAGCGGCATTCACAGCCTCTGAGTGCCACGACATATTTGGGTCCAGTATATGTACTGTGCCAAAAAGCCAAACGTCGCTGTCTGCATCGCTTAGTTTCCAAAGGGCGGGCTTTGCGGCGTCTTCGCTGTAGGCGGGTATGGCCCACAGGGTTGTGGCCACCAAAAGCGAAGCGACAAAACTGCCAATTGCACGCTTGAGCGAATAAGAAATTAACACAGATGATCTCCAGTTTTGTTAACGGGCCACATGGCCTTTTTACACTTATGAATACCACAGCAATTACCGTGCCGCGTAATACTGTCTACAGGTATAATCTGACGGTAATATAAAAGCTTACATTTTTTAAAGCCAAATGCCTGAGGTGCAGGTCTATTTGATGTGGTCTTTAAGGGAGCGAATACAGGCGGACGCAATTTCGTTTTGCAGGCGCACTTGCGGGTCTTCAGATGCTTTGCCTGCTTCAACGAGGCGACCAAGGGCATTTTCAAGCAGATCAAATGTTGCTTTGATATGGGCGCTCACATCTTTTGATGCCATATCTGTTTTTGAGGGCGCAGCAGGTGTTGTTTGTGCAGTTTTTTTCGCCGCCGGGGGCGGCGTATCTGCGGCGGTCATTTGATTAGGCTCTTTTTCAGCGGCTTTTGTGTGCCGGGGTTTCAGGGCATCGCTGATTGTGGCTTCAAGCGGCGCCAGTGCTTCTGCCAACACTTCTTTAACCACCATAGCCGCTGTTTTTGACAGGTTGTCGTGGCTGGCCTTGCTGCTGGAAACAGGGCGCGTGCCAGAGCCGGAGCTTACCCCTGAATCAGATGTTTGGGTAACCGGAGCTTTTGTCGTTTTTACAGGATGTATTGGCGCAGACATATCTGCTGCGATTTCTTCAAGTGCTTGCCGGGTTGGTTTAAGCGTATCAGCAGTATGCGTACCTTCCTGTATAACAGCTTGAAAAACCGATGCTTGTTCGGTGAAAGATGCAGGCATGCTGCTAGGTGCCAAGGTCGCTTTTCCGGTAGTGGCAGGTGCCGTAAGTTCATCAAGAAATAATGCAGTTACATCGTCATTGCCCGGTATATAACTGGTTTCATCTGCTAAAGCCGCTACGGGTGTTAAAACACCTTCGTACCCTTCAAAAATACCGCCGGGTGAGCTGAAAAATGGTGTGGCTTCCAGTGTCCAGTGCTGATTTTTATCTTCAAGCACAGACAGGAAAATTGGCGCATCATGAATGGCAGAGCGTCGCTGGAACGCCCGTGCTACAGGGTGACCAAGTTTGGTGTTTAGGCCAAGCAGGTCAAGCATTGACGCGCCGATTGAGCTATATTTTTCGCCCAAAAGTGCATGGCCCTGTGCCGATATGGATGTAACAAGGCCGTCTCTGTCGCTTATCCATGACCAGCCGCCAGGACCGGGGTCTTGCGCATGTTTGCGGATAAGAGCCGTATCGGTAACTGTGTCTTCGGCGGTGTAGGCATGGCTTTCCTGAATGAGTTGATCTTTGCGTTCAGGCTGGGTTTTTGAAACGGCCTTGGTGCTTGCGGGTTCCGCAGGTTTCGGTGCAGCAGCATGATTTCTTGAGGCAACCAGGTCTTCGTCGGTTTGCAGTATGCGAATGGTAGCGCCTGTTTTGGTACGTCCAGGGTGCAGCGGTGTTATTGTTGCGCTTTGTTTATCAACGTTGCCAGTATTAGCAGCAGCGGTGGGGGCTTTGGTTTGAGTGATGCCCAAATCTTCACTCCAGAGCGCCAGTGTTGAATTATGGTCAAAGGGCGGTGCGCTCGGTGCAGCACGCGCCAAAGCAATCCATATGTTGGCCGAGAGGTCTTCACGACTGGCAATTACCTGATGGTGCTCGCGGCCCGTTTTTTCAATTAACTCAATCAATTCATCATCGTCAAAGGCGACATGTACCAACAGGTTGGCCACAAGGCTTGCCCTATCCTGTGCAAGGCGCATCACCAAATCAGCCGGCGGGCTGGACATATTGGCAACCAGTTCGCAGGCAGTGCGCCGGGCGTCAGCCTCTACATGGGGGATCAAGGCCTGCAAAACATCAAGAAGCTGACTGCGGGTTGGGTCAATTTTAGGTGCTTTGCCGGTAAGGAAAAGGTCAACAAGGTTGCGGAACAGGGCAGTGCGGTCTTCGCCGTCGCGTTCTCGCGCATAGGCAACCAGCTCTTTAATTCTGCTATCCAGCGCATCCAGTTCGAATGCTGAAGCCTTATTCACCACTTACACCCAATCAAATAATCGAATCCCACCTTTGGTGGCAACCCGAATTGGTCGTCCCTTACCCTGAATTTACCAGCATTTACCAGCATTTTTATTTGTTTTTAAGAGGGTGACAATAGCACCCGAATCACCCCTGCGGCATATACTACCTGAAACGACTCGAGATACCAGTGATGAATACCATTAGAAATAAAATTATCCTGATTTGGAACTTTATTTCCCAATTCGGCTTCTATAGTATGCGAATGCAATAAAGCAGTTTTAAGGAGTTACCCCATGGGTCGTGTCAAACTGGATGCTGTAGACCGAAAAATATTATCGTGTTTACAGTCCGAAGGACGCATTACAAATGTTGATCTGGCACAGCGTGTGGGTATTACCGCGCCGCCGTGCCTGCGCCGTGTGCGGGCATTGGAAGAAGAAGGTTATATCAAGGGCTTCCATGCAGACCTTGATCAGGAAGCGCTGGGGTACGGCCTAACTGTTTTTGCAATGGTGGGCTTGCACAGCCAGGCGGAATCAGATTTGCAGGCTTTTGAGGCGCAAGCGCAGCAATGGCCCTTGGTGCGGGAATGTTTCATGTTGAACGGTGAAATTGATTTTATTTTGAAAATCGTTGCGCATGATTTGGCAGGGTTTCAACAATTCCTAACCGGCGAACTTACTCCTGCGGCAAATGTCGCCAGCGTAAAAACATCGCTGACAATCCGTACATCCAAGCATGCACCTGGTGTACCGCTACCAGAAGTAAGCTAAAAATTACCGTTTAAAAAAATACCGTTTAAACAGTATGCTAAACACAAAAAGGCCCGCCATATATGTGCGGGCCTTTTGCATTTGGTGTGAGCAATAGAGTTTAGAGAAACTCTATTTTTTCAACGTCATAGTAGCGCTCGCCGCCGGGTGTAACCACGGTAACTTCATCATCTACCCTGCGGCCAATAAGGGCACGAGCGATAGGTGATTTATAGGAAATGCGACCTTCTTTTACATCGCCTTCCTCTTCACCTACCAGCTGGTATTTCACCTGATCGTCATTTTCGTCAATTAGCGTAACTGTTGCGCCAAAAACAATGCGTTCACCAGCAAGGGCTTTTGGATCAATCACGTCAGCGCGACTGAGCATGGCCTCAAGCTCGCGGATGCGATCTTCAATATGGCCCTGTTGTTCTTTGGCAGCGTGATATTCGGCATTCTCGGACAAATCACCGTGCGCACGCGCTTCTTCAATAGCCAGCACCACAGCCGGGCGCTCAACAGATTTTAAATTTTTCAACTCGTCCTGAAGCTTTTTATGGCCCCATTCGAGCATGGGAACTTTATCGTTCATGTGCCCATCCACCTCGTTATTATCTACGTCAATACCGTACGCGGCTATGTAAGCCTGCGGCGACGGCACCTTATAAAAAAGCAGCGCCGACCCAAAAGGGCCGGCGCAACCTCCTTAGTATGTAGCTAATGTCGCCTTAAAAATCAAGACCTGCCATGCCTGTCTGCTGCAGCATTGGCACCGCGCTGCCATTTTTCGCAATATACGGCCTTTTTTGCGGCGTAGAAATGGGAATTCACCCGTTTGCAAAATGGTGTGGCAATTTGTGTGAATTGACTGCGGTCAAAATTAGGGATGTATGGGTTAAGCCTTTAAAATTTTCGTCTAAATATTTTAAAATGAAAATACAAAAATCTTAATAATTTCAGCTAGTTATATGAAATATAGCTCTATTTATTAGGGGTAATTTCATTTCTTTTCTTTATCGTTTGGCTGTGGATTATTGGCAAATGGTAAGGGCAAAACATGCGGATTATTACGATTACATCTCAAAAAGGCGGGTCGGGGAAAACAACGCTGGCCGGGCATTTAGCGGTGGCGGCTGATATGGCTGGCGCTGGTCCTGTTGCGGTGGTTGATACCGATCCGCAAGGCAGCTTGTCTGACTGGTGGAATGCGCGCGAGGCAGAGAGCCCCGTCTTTGTGCAAACCTCGCTGGCAACAATAAAGGAAGATATTGCGGCGTTGAAGCGGCAGGGCATCAAATTGGTTTTCATTGATACGCCGCCCACAATCACCCACGCCAACCAGAAGATTATTGGCCTGTCGGATTTATTGATTGTACCGACGCGCCCAAGCCCGCATGACCTGCGCGCTGTGGGGCCAACCATCGATATTATTGAACGGGCAAACAAACCCATGCTGTTTGCTGTTAACTGCGCAACCATGCGCGCCAAGTTAACAGGTGAAGCGGCAATAGCGCTTTCACAGCATGGCACAGTAGCACCCACAATTGTTCATAACCGGCAAGATTTTGCTGCCAGCATGATTGATGGGCGAACAGTAATGGAGACCAACGAAAAAGGGCGATCGGCGGCTGAAATCAGTGGCTTGTGGGGCTATGTGAACGGCCGTTTGACGCGGCTGCCAGCAACGGCGAATTTCAGAAGTGCACATCCGCCGCGTGTTCATTTTGGTAATAAATCCAGTGAATACCGGCCTGTAGCGGCAGATGATATTCACGCGGCGAACCATTAATGCCCCGTGTAACGTGTTTGATTTAACTGGAGAAATACTATGGCTACCGCAAGTTTAACGGCTGACCTTCTGGCCAGAAAGGGCAGGGCACAGCCCACTGGAAAATGGATGCGCAGTGGCAGCGTGATTATGCAGCAGGTGCCAGCGCCTTCGGGGCAGCTTTCTGGCAAAGTTCAGTCTAAATCAAAAGGCGCGCCGGTTACCAAAACGCTGCGACTGGATAAAACTCTGAACCGCCAGCTTAAATTGTTAGCGGCACGGGCAGATGTTAGCCAGCAGGCAATTATGGAACAGGCCGTAAGGCACTTTGTTGCGACCGAGTTTGAAAAAGCAGACTGCATCTGCGGCGCAGATATGGTGCCTGTTATCTAGTGTGTTGACCCTAGGCGCTGACCTTGAGCGTTAGCTGTAATCCTGCAGGCGCTTCACTTGCAGGTTGCCTTCTTTCAGGGCCTTCATCGCCTGCACTGCAGCTTTGGAAGCCGCCAGTGTAGTGAAATACGGCATTTTCATTGTTAGCGCGGTATTGCGCAGGGCGTAGCTATCCAAAATGGCCTGTTTACCTGCCGTGGTATTGAACATGAAATGGATGTCGCCGTTTTTCATAACGTCCAGCACGTGAGGGCGCTGGCCTTCGGTTACCTTATATACGCTTTCAACATCCAGCCCTTGCTGTTGCAAGTAGCCGGCTGTGCCTGTTGTGGCAATCACGCTGTATCCCATGGAAAGCAGGTCTTTCACCAGTGGTACCAGCGCATATTTATCGCTGTCTTTAACCGAGACAAAAACCTTGCCTTCCATCGGCAGGTCAACACCCGCAGCAAGCTGTGATTTATAAAAAGCCATGGCAAAGGTTTTATCGATACCCATCACTTCGCCAGTTGATTTCATCTCTGGTCCAAGGAGGACATCAACACCGGGGAACCTTGCCCACGGGATCACCACTTCTTTCACCGATACATGTTCGGTGATGGGGCTTTTCAGGTCCATGTTGGTGATGGCTTCGCCCGCCATTGCGCGTGCGGCAAAAGCGGCAACCGGGCTACCAATGGCTTTGGCAACAAAAGGGATGGTGCGGCTGGCGCGCGGGTTTACTTCAATTAGGTAAACTTCGCCGTCTTTTACCGCGAACTGTACGTTCATTAAGCCGATTACATTCAGCGCCCGTGCCAGAGCTTTGGCTTGGCGCTCCACTTCGGCAACCACGCCCACAGGCAGGCTGTAGGGCGGCAGCGAACAAGCACTGTCGCCAGAGTGAATGCCTGCTTCTTCAATATGTTCCATAATACCGGCAATATGGATGTTTGTACCGTCAGACAAGGCGTCTACGTCTACCTCGATGGCGTCTTGCAGGAAGCTGTCTATTAGCACGGGGCTATCGCCTGATACCTGCACAGCTTCGGCGATGTAACGGTCAAGGCCTTCGCGGTCATGCACAATTTCCATCGCGCGGCCCCCCAGCACATAGCTGGGGCGGATCAAAACCGGGTAGCCAACACGATCAGCCACAGTAACGGCTTCTGCGTGGCTGCGGGCAAGGCCGTTATTGGGCTGCTTCAGGCCGAGGCGTTCCACCAGTTCCTGAAAACGTTCGCGGTCTTCTGCTAGGTCAATCGCATCCGGGCTGGTGCCCAGAACCGGAATGCCTGCTGCTTCCAGCGCGTGACTGAGTTTCAGTGGGGTTTGGCCGCCAAACTGTACAATTACGCCTTTAACGGTGCCGTTTTCCTGCTCCCGCCGGATGATGTCAATCACGCTCTCAGCCGTGAGCGGCTCAAAATACAGCCGGTCACTGGTATCATAATCAGTGGAAACCGTTTCCGGGTTGCAGTTGATCATAATGGTCTCATAGCCCGCACCGGAAAGCGCAAAACACGCATGGCAGCAACAATAATCAAATTCAATGCCCTGGCCAATGCGGTTTGGCCCGCCGCCAAGGATTACAATTTTCTCACGGTCGCTTGGGTTTGCTTCGCACTCGGCGGCTTCGCCCGCAGCGAAGGTCTCGTAGGTGCTGTACATATAGGGTGTTTTGGCTTCAAATTCTGCGGCGCAGGTATCAATACGCTTGAAGCTTGGCCGTACACCAAGTGCAAGGCGGGCTTCACGCACACTGGCTTCAGGTGTACCGGCAAGTTCTGCCAATCGCGCATCGCCAAAGCCAAGCATTTTAAGCTTTCTTAACGGGCGAGCATCTGTTGGAATGCCATTCTCTCGCACACTGTCTTCAGCGTTGATAATGTTTGTAAGCTGCTCTAGGAACCACGGGTCAAAATGACTTACCCTGTGAATATCTTCCAGCGGTACGCCTTCGCGGATAGCCTGTGCGATACGTACCAAACGGTCAGGGCTGGCATGGCCCAAATCATTCAATATGGGCTGATAATCGCCTGACCCCGGTACATAGCCGTCAAACACCATTTCGTTCAGGCCCGTGAGGCCGGTTTCCATTGACCGTAGTGCTTTTTGCAGGCTTTCCGCAAAGCACCGGCCAACCGCCATCACTTCCCCAACAGATTTCATCGCGGTAGACAAAATTTCTTCTGCGCCTGCGAATTTTTCAAACGTGAAACGCGGAATTTTTGTAACCACATAGTCAATGGTGGGCTCGAATGACGCAGGCGTAACGCTGGTGATATCGTTCGGCAGTTCATCCAGTGTATACCCAACAGCCAGCTTGGCGGCGACCTTGGCAATAGGGAAGCCTGTGGCTTTTGACGCCAGCGCGCTTGACCGGCTCACACGCGGGTTCATTTCAATCACAATCAGGCGGCCATTGGCGGGGTTCACGGCAAACTGTACGTTTGACCCACCGGTTTCCACACCGATTTCGCGCAGCACGGCAATGCTGGCGTTGCGCATAATCTGGTATTCTTTATCGGTAAGCGTAAGCGCTGGCGCCACTGTGATGCTGTCGCCGGTATGCACGCCCATTGGGTCTACATTTTCAATGGAGCAAATGATGATGCAATTGTCGGCGCGGTCACGCACCACTTCCATCTCATATTCTTTCCAGCCCAAAATGCTTTCTTCCACCAGCACTTCGTCGGTGGGGGATGCATCCAGTCCGCGTGTAACAATCTCAACAAATTCTTCTTTATTATAGGCCACGCCGCCGCCGGTGCCGCCCATGGTGAAGCTGGGGCGGATAATGGCAGGCAGACCTGTAATTTCGTCTACCACCTTCAGCGCTTCATCTACTGTGCTGGCGGTGCGACCACGGCAGGTTTCCAGCCCAATTTTTGCCATGGCATCATTAAAGCGGCTGCGGTTTTCGGCTTTATCAATAGCGTCTGCGTCTGCGCCGATAAGCTCAACACCGTGTTTATCCAGAAAGCCGGACTGCGCCAGCGCAAGCGCCGTGTTTAGCGCTGTTTGCCCGCCCATGGTAGGCAGGATGGCGTCAGGCTTTTCCTTGAGGATAATTTTCTCAACCACTTTAGGCGTGATGGGTTCTATATAGGTGCTGTCTGCCAGTTCGGGGTCGGTCATAATGCTGGCAGGGTTACTGTTTACCAATATTACCCGGTAGCCTTCTTCCTTCAGCGCCTTCACGGCCTGCGTGCCGGAATAATCAAATTCACACGCCTGCCCAATGATAATAGGCCCCGCCCCGATGATCAGGATGCTTTTTATGTCGGTACGTTTTGGCATGTGTCTAGTTTCCTGAATCTACAAATTTTTGGATTACTTCCAACAATTCTTTAGCCAATTCACCGATGCTTTTATCAGCGAACTTTGTAGCAATATACCTGAGGGCTTTCATTAATGTTTCCCACAGGGAACGAATATGAAATGTGCCTTTTTCCCACAATGTTCTGCCTGCAGTTAAATCGGCTAAAACGGCAGGTTGTTCGTCGTCGTGGCCAGCTTCATTATCCGCACGATATTCCTTAACTATACGTTCGATACCTCGAAAAATTTCATCGCCTTCAGTTTGGTTGTGTGCGATGGCTACAATTCGATCAGAAGCCGGAATGCTTTTGGGTGTGTCACTATCTTTTGGATTGAGCTCCTGCGAAATGTTACCGAGTGCTTCAGAAATCCATTCTGTCCCAAATTTTGCGTATTTACTGCCAACATCAAGTAGTTCTCTCCTCAGGCTTTGCGGGTCTTTGTTATCCATAATAGTTTCTATTAGGTTTAATGTATTGGGTGCTTGCTTTGAGTCTAATACGCGCAACAATGTTTGTTTTCCGCCCTCCTTAATAGCAATGTAATCTTGGGTTAGAGGGTCGCGAGTAACCTTTGCTAATTTGAGAGACTCTAATAATTGTATTGCGGTTTGAAAGTCTGCAGTTGTTGGCTCCCAGCCATGCTTTTCTTTAAAGCTCCTTAACATCTCGGTTTCTTTGTTAAATGTGTTTTTAAAGCCGGTTTCGTAAATATCGAATAGTCCGAATGCAATGTATGGGGCCCATTTCACACTCATGTCAGGCGGCTTTCGCTTTTTGGATCATGTCCATGAACTGTTCGAACAGGTAAAAGCTGTCTTGCGGGCCGGGCGATGCCTCGGGGTGCTGCTGTACGCTGAAGATGGGCTTGCTAGTATGCTGAATGCCGCACACGGTTTTATCAAACAGTGAAACATGGCTGATTTTCACATCATCAGGCAGGCTGTCACCGTCCACGCTAAAGCCGTGGTTCATGCTGGTGATTTCTACTTTGCCTGTGCGCAGGTCTTGTACCGGGTGGTTTGCGCCCCTGTGGCCTTGGTGCATTTTGTAGGTTTTGCCGCCAAACGCCAGCGCCAGCAGTTGGTGCCCAAGGCAAATGCCAAATATCGGCAGGCCGGTTTCAATTAACGCATGAATAACGGGCAAGGCATATATCCCTGTTGCTGCCGGGTCACCGGGGCCGTTGGAAAGGAATATACCGTCTGGCTTTAAGGCCAGTATTTCTTCGCAGCTTGCGGTGGCAGGCACCACGGTTACGCGCGCGCCGGTGGCTGCAAGGCAGCGCAGGATGTTATCTTTCGCACCGTAATCAACGGCCACCACATGGGCGGTCGGTGTTTCCAGTTCGCTGTAGCCTTCGCCTATAGCCCAGCGGGAGGCGGTCCATGTTCTGTTTTCAGCGCAGGTTACTTCCTTGGCTAAATCCATGCCTTCCAGGCCCGGCCATGCTTTGGCTCGCGCTGTTAGTGCGCCGATATCAAAGGCACCTGCTTTACTGTGAGCAATCACACCCGTGGGTGCGCCGTTTTCGCGGATAAGCCGAGTCAGTTTACGTGTATCCACGCCGCAAATACCAATAAGGCCATTATCAGCTGCCCAGCCATCAAGGTGGCCTTCGGAACGGTAGCTGGATGGGTCGGTAATTTCTTCGCGCACAATAAGGCCGCGTGCGGCGGGTGTGCGGGTTTCCATATCTTCAGCGTTGGTGCCAACATTACCAATGTGCGGAAACGTAAAGGTAATGATTTGCCCGGCGTAGGATGGGTCGGTCAATATTTCCTGATACCCGGTAATGGACGTGTTGAAGCACACTTCACCGATTGTATCGCCTTCACGGCCAAATCCGTATCCCCAAAAAACAGTGCCATCAGCTAAAACCAATACGGCGGTAATATCGCTGGCGGGCGGCGTCTTCTGGTCGGGTTTGGACATGGGCGAATGTTCCTTTACCGGTTGTTATGGTGCGATTCTTTAAAATGGCTGCACCAACTCCCTTGCAAATCAAGGGATTAGCCGCTAGAACCCGGCACCCGGTTACAGGGATAGGCCGCGGCCAAAGTGACCGGACATTAAGCAAAACACCCCTCGGGGTCAAGCAAAAGAAAATAA
>Ga0316204_10003942_pt1 | contig 28092 bp, 29 predicted proteins | sample 6monrhotite_MG_2_FD_205661 | JGI IMG/M metagenome (GOLD analysis project Ga0316204, IMG submission 205661) | Microbial mat bacterial communities from mineral coupon in-situ incubated in ocean water Damariscotta River, Maine, United States -... | ecosystem: Environmental > Aquatic > Marine >...
AAATTATACAGTGGCGCTTGAAGATGTGGGTGAGTTGATACAGTTTGAAGTAACGCCTGTTAGTAATGCGGGCTCTAGCCCAGGCATAGCGGTAGCGTCTACAGGTGTAACGCCAACAAATGTTTTTACAAGTAATGTGGTTTGTACAACCAATGAAAATGGCATAGCTAATAAACTTGGTGTGAGTCGCTATTGGCGATTTACGGCAACTCAAACTCAGGCCATTACCATACAGGCGAACCAGACATCCGGCACAATTGCGGGTAGTACATCTAACCCTGATTTATATTTATATAAGCAAGGTGTCCTGGTAGCGCAAGAAACGGCAGATACTTCTACTTCGCAAACAATGATAACTGGGGTGACGCCTGGTGAATATGTGCTCGAAGTAAAAGAGGTTTACTACGCTACGAATGCTGCGCCTGTAAGTACAGCCTGCTATGACGTAAGCATTGCCTATGGCGGCGGATTTGCCAAGCCCAGTGTACCAGTCGAAAAACCAGCTGGTAATGTAATATCCAAGTCAGGTCCATCTTCGTGTGATCCGACTAATGAAATTAATGTCTCTGGTACCGTAACTTATGAAAGGGTGCCGCATAATGCAGGTACCAGTGGGCTGGATTATGCGAGCGTTGCATCGTCACCTATAAAGGGAGCAGTCGTAGAAGTGATTTGTGGTGCAGAGGGCTTTGTTTATGATTCAGGTGTTACCGATGCCAGCGGTGCCTACACATTGAAGGCATCTAATAGTGTAGATAACTATGTGCGAGTTAAAGCGCAGTTATTAGATACTTCAGCGCCAGGTATCTGGAATTTTAAGGTGCTTGATAACACCAGCGGTGGTGCTTTATATGTAATGGATACCGCGACTTTTAATTCAGCGGTTGATGTAACGGCTAACGACTATTTGGCTAGCTCCGGCTGGGGTGGAGCTGCTTATACAGGCCCTAGAGTTGCCGCACCTTTTGCAATTCTGGATAGCGTGTATGACTCTTTTCAAGAAGTGTTAAGCATTGATGCGAATGCTGTGTTTCCCGCTTTGAATATAAACTGGAGCACATTAAACGCACTGGTATCGGGGGATAAAACAATTGGTGAGATAGGTACATCTCATTACGATCCAGCGACAGGTGAAATTTATATTTTGGGTGATGAAGATAGTGATACCGATGAGTATGACAAGCATGTGATTATTCATGAATGGGCGCATTACTTTGAAGATAAGTTGTCACGTACAGATTCAATCGGTGGTGCGCACAGTGCGGGAGAAATTCTGGATATGCGCCTGGCATTTGGTGAAGGCTTTGGTAATGCCTATTCAGGTATAGTCAGCAATGATCCAATATATCGCGACTCAAGTGGTGCGGGTCAGTTATCTGGATTCGACTTTGATATGGATACCGATGTTTGTGCAAATCCAGGTTGGTATAGTGAATGTTCCGTGCATAATCTTTTGTATGATTTTTCGGTAGCGACATTTAGTGATGATTTTACGCCTCTCTACAATGTATTGGTTAACGAGCAAAAAAATACAAATGCATTTACCAGTATCTTTAGTTTTGTTTGGGAATTAAAAGGCAATAACGCAGCAGAAGCAGGAGCAATTGATACACTGGTATCAGCTCAGAGTATTGATGTTATTACCGATATTTATGGTGACTCAGAGGCGACTAATAACCCGGGTACGACAGATCAGTTGCCGATTTATGAGCAGTTCTAGGCGTTAATAATTAAAAAATAATCATAATAAAGCCCGGGGAAATTTTTAATTTCCCCGGGCTTTATTTATTAAACGCTTGGATTATTTCTTTTTAAAAATATTCTCAAAACAATAGTTGGTAGCTTCAACAAAACCTTCAACGCTACCGCAATCAAAGCGACGGCCTTTGAATTTATACGCCATCACACAACCGTTTTTGGCTTGTTGCTTGATGGCATCTGTTAGCTGGATTTCACCATTGGCGCCAGGAGGTGTATCGCGCAGAATGTCAAAAATATCCGGTGTCAAAATATAGCGGCCAATCACAGCCAGGTTGCTGGGTGCCTTATCAGCAGGTGGCTTTTCTACCATATCGTTAACGCGATAAATATTATCGTTAATTGTTTCGCCATCAATCACGCCATAGCTGCTGATGTTTTCCTTAGGAACTTCTTCTATTGCGACGATACTGCAGCGGAATTGCTTATATAGCTCGACCATTTGAGCCATTACGCTGTCTTCGCCGGGTTCAGTGATGCATAAATCATCTGCAAGGATGACCCCGAATGGTTGATCACCAATCATGCGCTCTCCAGTTAGAACGGCGTGGCCCAGACCTTTCATTTGTTTTTGGCGAGTGAAAGTAAATGTGCACTTGTCCAGTAGCTTGCGAATATCGATTAACTTTTCTTCTTTGCCAGTCCCAGAAATCTCTTTTTCTAATTCATAGCTTATGTCGAAGTGGTCAGAAATAGAGTATTTGCCACGGCCAGTTACAAATGCGTTATCTACCATGCCTGCATCCAGTGCTTCTTCAACCGCATAATGGATTAGTGGCTTATCTACTATTGGGAGCATTTCCTTAGGGATGGATTTGGTCGCGGGTAGAAATCGGGTGCCATAACCGGCAACGGGGTACAAACATTTCTTAATCATGCAGAATAATTCCTTTGGTCTTGCTCTTAATTGTATGCGCTGTGCGTTATATTTTTTCGGTCATTCTGACAAGGAATTGAGGTAAGGTCAAAAAAGTGGGTTAATTTTATATGTTTCATAAAACAAGAAAGCGCTGAAAAGCGCTTTCTATATGACTCTAAGATTGCAGCGAATGGCTGTTACTTGTGGTACTGCTCGCTCAGTTCATGTACCGAATCAACCAGCACTTTCACATGATCCGGATTAATGTCCGGTGTAATGCCGTGCCCCAGATTGAATACATGGCCGCTACCCTGACCAAAATCTTTTAGAATTTTTGCTGCTTCGTTTCGAATAGTCTCTGGTGAAGCATATAGCGTGTTGGGGTCCATATTGCCTTGCAGCGCTACACGCTCACCTACTTGCTTGCGCGCCTCTGCAATATTCATGGTCCAGTCTAATGCCAGTCCGTCGCAACCTGTGTCAGCCATTTGGTTGAGCCACTGTCCGCCACCCTTGGTAAATAAAATAACTGGAACTTGTCGGCCATCGGCTTCACGTGTCAAGTTTGAAACGATTTTATGCATGTAATCTAGTGAAAATATTTTATACATTTCAGGGTTAAGATTGCCGCCCCACGTGTCAAAGATCATTAATGCCTGTGCGCCCGCTGCAACCTGTGCATTCAGATAACTAGTTACCGATTCAGCTATCTTTTCTAATAACTGATGTGCGAGAGCGGGTTGGTCAAATAACATTGTTTTTGATTTGCTAAATGTTTTACTGCTGCCGCCTTCAATCATGTAGGTGGCTAATGTCCATGGGCTGCCTGAAAATCCAATCAGTGGAACGCTGCCATCTAATTCGCGACGAATGGTGCGAACCGCATCCATTACATATCTTAATTCGCCTTCAGGATCTGGAACGGGTAGATTTTTTATGTCGGCAGCGGTACGAATAGGGTTCTTAAAGCGCGGGCCTTCGCCTTCTTCGAAGTAAAGGCCCAGACCCATTGCGTCAGGGATGGTCAGAATGTCTGAAAACAGAATGGCTGCATCTAAATCAAAGCGTTTTAGTGGTTGTAGTGTTACTTCACAAGCCAGTTCAGGGTTCATGCACAAGCTCATGAAGTCGCCAGCTTTTGCACGGGTTGCGCGATATTCAGGTAAATAACGACCTGCCTGGCGCATTATCCAGATCGGTGTACGGTCTACCGGCTGCTTGAGCAGGGCGCGAAGAAAACGATCGTTTTTTAATTCTGTCATGTGAGGCTGTTTTATTGGTTGTTTGCAGTATTCAGAGTGTATTTACAAGTATTGTTGTCTTAAGTAGCAACAAGAATATTTGAAATAACGAATACAGGTACAGGGATAGTTTTGAAGTGTGAAAAACTTAGGCGTTAAGCTGGGCTTTTATTTTTCCACTAACCGCGCCCATATCTGCACGCCCTTGCATCTGAGGCTTAAGGATACCCATGACCTTGCCCATATCTTTTATAGAGGCAGCGCCGGTATCTTCAACCGCTTTAGCAATCATTTGATCAATCTCATCGTCGCTAAGCGCTTCTGGCAAAAAGTCTTTGAGAATAGAAATCTCATATTCTTCCTGCTCCGCTAAATCAGTTCGGCCGGCATCTGTGTACTGGCTGATCGACTCTCGGCGTTGCTTGACCATCTTATCAAGTACAGCGAGTACACGATCATCATCTAGCTCTACGCGCTCATCAACTTCAATTTGTTTGATGGCAGCGAGTACTAAGCGAACGACACCTAAACGTGGCTTGTCGCCACCTTTCATGGCGGCTTTCATCGCATCAGTTAAGCTTTGCTTAAGACTCATAGAGATCTCTCGACGCGATTATCGGCGGCGATGCGGGTTACGAGTTAAACGCTCGCGCTCTTTAAATAATTTCTTTAAGTTACGCTTAACTGCAGCAGCTGCTTTACGCTTACGCTCAGTTGTGGGCTTTTCATAACATTCGCGACGACGAATTTCTGTTAAAACGCCTGCTTTTTCGCATGAACGTTTAAAACGGCGAAGAGCAACGTCAAATGGTTCGTTGTCTTTAACTTTAACTTGTGGCATTCAGAACTCTCACTCTAAAATATATATAATAAAATCTATTTAACGGACATACAGCCAAAAGGCGTACCGTGGAACCGCGGGATTATACCAGTTTTTTAATGATTACCCAAAATAAATATAAAGATTAAGTGAATTAACATGATTGTATTAGGTATTGAGACCTCCTGTGACGAAACGGGCCTGGCAGTATATGACTCTGAAAAGGGTTTGCTAGCGCATGTGTTACATACACAAGTTGCGCTACATGGTGAGTATGGTGGGGTAGTGCCAGAGTTGGCTTCACGTGACCATGTACGTTATTTGCTGCCGCTGGCGGAGCAGGTGCTGGACAAGGCTGGGGTAAAAAAATCTGAGCTTGATGGTATTGCTTATACCGCTGGCCCTGGTTTGATTGGGGCATTGATGGTGGGTGCATCAACCGGACGAGCCATGGCGATGGCTTTAGGTGTGCCCGCTGTAGCAGTGCATCATATGGAAGGTCATTTACTGGCACCTATGCTGGAAGAGTCGTCCCCACAATTTCCATTTGTTGCTTTACTGGTTTCTGGCGGGCATACCTTGTTGGCAGAAGTAAAAGGCATAGGGCAATATGAGCTGCTTGGCGAAAGTCTGGATGATGCCGCGGGTGAGGCGTTTGATAAAACAGCCAAGTTATTAGGTTTGGGTTATCCCGGTGGTCCAGTGTTGGCAAAGTTGGCGGAGCAAGGGGAGCCTGGTATCTATAAATTTCCTCGGCCGATGGTAGATCGTCCCGGTCTGGAATTTAGTTTTAGTGGCTTGAAAACGTCAACACGAAATACATGGCAAAAGGAAGTTGAGAAAGGTAACGATAATGAGCAAACCAAAGCGAATATTTGTCGAGCCTTTGAAGAAGCGGTGGTTGATACCTTAAAAATTAAATGTCGCCGGGCAGTTCAGCAGGTATCTGCTAAAACACTGGTGATTGCGGGTGGTGTTGGTGCAAATTTGCGCTTGCGTGAGTCATTGCAGTCAATGATGGAGAAAGAGGGTGGTGAATTGTATTACCCGCGCATTGAATTTTGTACGGATAATGGCGCAATGATTGCCTATGTTGGATGCCTGAGGTTAGTTGCAGGGCAAACCGAACCGCTACATATCAATACGCGGGCGCGTTGGCCGATGAGTGAGTTGGAAGCGATTTAGGTTTTAGTTGAAGGGACTTAGTTCTGAGATCTTAGGCTTTTTTCTTACTGCCAATCTTGTCTTCCTCGCCAGAGAGTAGCTTTTTAATATTGCTACGATGGCGCCATATAAGCAGTGTAGCCATTACTGCAATGCAGCCAGTGATGACAGGTGACTGGCTAATGTACCACGCTATTACTGGAGAGCCGCTGGCGGCAACCAGTGCAGAAAGTGAAGAATAGCGAAATATCGCAGCCATACCTAGCCAAATACCAATCGTGCCTAATCCTAATAACCAATGTGTACCAAGTAGAACGCCTAAAATAGTTGCTACACCTTTGCCGCCTTTAAATCCGTAATACAAAGGATATAAGTGGCCTAAAAATGCGGCAAGTCCAGTAGCGGCAATAACTTCATCCGGCATTTCGAGTAGCACGGCGATGAGCACAGGGATTAACCCCTTTAACATATCGCCAATCAGAGTGATTGCTGCGGCCTTTTTACCACCCGCACGTAGCACATTTGTGGCACCAGGGTTGTGTGAGCCGATTGTTCGCGGATCGGGTAGCCCCATTAACTTGCAGGTGATTATGGCCGTTGAAACTGAACCCAGTAAATAGCCGAACAGGGTAAAGCCAATAATCAGTATAATAGGCTGCTGAAGTAGTTCCACAGAAGGGTCCGGTGATAGTGATAAACGAGCGCGCAATTTACCATGAAAGTGTTTCTATGGTGAATACTTATGAGTGATAAACAGTCACGTGTATCCTGTGCGTTCGTGCATGGCTGGGCTATGAATCATACCGTGTGGCAACCTCTATTGGATAAATTGCCCGACTGGATTGATGTAGAGCTTATGGATCTACCGGGGCATGGTCAACGCTATAAGGAATCATTTAGTGATTTGCAAAACTTAACCGATGAGGTTGCCGAGTATTGCCAAACAGTGAAAAAAAATAATCAGCCATTGATTTTGGTGGGTTGGTCATTAGGTGGCCTGCCCTGTATGCAGGTGGCGGTAGAGAAACCACAATGTGTTGATGCCTTGATGTTGGTGAGTAGTAATCCCTGTTTTGTTGCGCAGAATGATTGGTCTCATGGTGTCGATGCGAAAGTGTTCGAGCAATTTGCAGAATCACTGAAGGCTGATTTTTCGGGTACAATTCGTCGTTTTCTTTCATTGCAGGTAAAAGGCTCTGAGTCAGGGCGAATTATTTTGCGAAACTTGCGCGAAAAAATATTGCAGCAAGAGCGGCCAAATGAAACTAGTTTAGATGCAGGTTTGGATGTGTTGAAGCGGGCTGATGTACGCAATCAACTGGCAGATATCACTCAGCCCGTTTGTTGGGCGCTAGGGGAACAGGATGGTCTGGTTAGTGCGGAACTAGCAAATGCATTGAAAAAAATAACAGAGCAAGCTGAAGTAAAGGTTTATAGCAAGGCGGGGCACGCGCCTTTTTTGTCGCACACAGATGAGTTTGTGTTGCAGTTAGTCGAGTTTATTAACTGTAAAATATTAACGTTCAATTCAATTAATTAATTTAAAGAAATAATATTCCAGTGGAAAAAAATTCAGTTTCAGAAAAATATCGCATTCAAAGGCACTTTGATGCCAAGGCAGTGCGTTACGAATCTTCCGCTGTGTTGCAACGCAATGTGTGTGAAGAGTTGTTACGGCGTTTAGATTTGACAAGCCTAAAACCAGGTGTGATTTTAGATGTCGGTTGTGGTACGGGTTTGGGTACGCAAGGGCTGCTGAAAAAATATAAAAAAGCTAAAGTCTTATCGCTTGATTTATCGCCTGAAATGTTAAGGCAAACAAAGACTAAAGGTGGTTTGTTAAGAAAGCCAAAATTAATTTGCGCAGATGCCGAAGATATTCCATTGCAGGATGAATCGGTTGACCTGGTGTTTTCAAGCTTAATGCTGCAGTGGTGTGATTATAAAAAAGTGTTTGCAGAATTTAAACGCGTATTAAAGCCTGATGGTTTATTGATGTTCACGACATTTGGACCAGATACTTTGATTGAATTGAAAAACAGTTGGGCTAAAGTCGATAATCATGCGCACGTAAATGACTTTACCGATATGCATGATTTAGGTGATGAATTAATACAAGTCGGATTAGCTGAACCTGTCATGGATATGGATATGATGACGCTAACCTATAAGGATGCCGTGTCAGTAATGGCAGATCTAAAAGCGATTGGTGCAAATACCACGTTGAAAAATCAAAGTAAATCAACAGAACAGGGTTTGGTTACGCCGGGAAAATTAAAACGCGTTATTGAAAATTACGAACATTATCGAACTAACGACCTTGTGCCTGCAAGTTATGAGGTGTTGTATGGACATGCGTGGAAAACGCAACAGCGACAAAAGAAAATAGAACAGCCTGAGTTTTCAATTGCTGTTGATCAAATAAAAAGATAGTTAAAGCGTCTTTATAATATCTCGCCAGCTTACTATGCCAATAGTTTTTTTGTCCTTGTCTACAATGGGGATGCATGAAATATTGTGTTGATTGAAAATATTAATTGCATCTTTGATGTTTGCATTAGCTTCTAAGGTGATGAGTTTGCGACTCATTATTTGGTGTGCTTTTTTATTAAGGATACTTATGTCGTGTAGAGTTTCAGCGACAGTTCCAAGGCTTGGAGTAAGTGATTTTAATAAGTCTCGATCAGAAATGATGCCCAGTAATGTATGTTGTTCCACTACTAATATGTGATGGATAGATGTGTTTTCAAAAATTTCTTTTATCACTTTTAAAGAATCGTCCATTTCAACTGTAATTAATGAAGAGCTCATAATTTCATTAAGTGTCATAGTTGTGTCTCATATGTGGATCGATCAATCCTAAATAGTATAGCAATAAAAAAAGCGCTCATTAAGAGCGCCTTTTTTATTCTCGGAATAGAAGCAGTTTAAGCTTCGAGTACAGTTCGCATTTTTTTCATTGCATTTTTTTCTAACTGGCGCACACGTTCAGCAGAGATGCCGTACTTTGCAGCCAGATCATGTAATGTTGCTTTGTTTTCTTCATCCATCCAGCGTGACATTAAGATGTCGCGGCTACGATCATCCAGACCGGCTAAAGACTCGGTTAATGCCTGAGTACGCTGATCTTTCCAGTCATCAGATTCTAGCTGTTGCTCTGGATTGCTCGTCGCACTAGCAAGATATGTGGATGGTGAAACCATTGCGTCATCATCGTCATCTGATGTTGCATCAAAGGCCATGTCGTAGTTGCTTAAACGAGATTCCATTTCTAGAACAGTTTCTGGTTTAACGCCCAGGTCTTTTGCAACGCCTTCCACTTCTTCTTTGCTAAACCAGCCCAGACGTTTTTTTGAGCTACGTAAATTAAAGAATAATTTGCGTTGCGCCTTAGTGGTTGCAACTTTTACTATGCGCCAGTTCTTCAGTACATATTCGTGAATTTCTGCACGAATCCAGTGCACGGCAAATGAAACCAGACGTACATTGTGATCGGTGTCAAAGCGCTTTACGGCCTTCATTAAACCTACATTACCTTCCTGAATCAGGTCGGCCAAAGGTAGTCCGTAGCCCTGATAGCCTCGAGCAATACGAATTACAAAGCGTAAATGTGACATAACAAGCTGTTGTGCGGCTTCCAGATCACCGTGCTCAATTAGACGACGCGCGTATTCGCGCTCTTCTTCTAGCGTAAGCATGGGCATAGTCTGCGCGTTCTGGATATATTGATCCAGGCTGCCGCTCGCTAAGGGTAAATGATTTGATGCGCGTACTAGTTCGTTTTGCATTTCAACTCCACTATGTTCGGCCTGATATTAGCACTCTTTTTGTTAGAGTGCTAATTGCTATATTAGTTCATACTAATGTGAAGATAGTGTCGCTAAAACCGAGTGTTTATAAGGTTTATTGACTAATAGATATGATGTTTTCGGGGTGGTGCAGCTGTAAAAATTGCTGTCGCAACATTAACAGGCTGTTAAGGCGCGCTATTAGCATGGCCTCCTTAACGGGTTTTTCGATTATATCATTTGCACCAGCTGAAATAATACTGTTCAGACAGTTTGGGTCAGCGTCATAATTACTCGAGGTTGTTACCAATATCGGCAAATGCTCCAGGCCAAGTCCCAGCCCATGGCGTATTTCACGAATTAGGTCGCGTCCACTCATATGACCCTCTAACTGAATGTCGGTTAATATCAGGTCGAATGGTTGAACATGGTCCTTGGAGAAGGAGGTTTGAATATATTGCAGTGCCTGTTCCGCATCTCTAGCGTGTAAGTAATTGTAATCGTGCTTGCTGAGTATGTTTTTGATAGCAAGGGCAACGGTGGGGCTGTCTTCTACGTATAAAATATTGCCGGTGATTTTCGCTTTTGGTGGTTCTATATGGATAAAGGAACCAATGTAATCGACCAGCTTTTGTTGTCCCAGTTTTTTGTCGAAGTAACCGTTTACAAGATTGCAGGTCATTTGTTCTTCGAAAATACCCATTTTTTCACCAGAAATGACAATGAGTGGTGTGAGTTTTATACCCAGATCCTGACGGATAGTGTCCACAAGTTTGTGGCAGTCAATATCGGGTAAATTTCTGGATGTGGTAATAAGTGCGTATTTATTGTCTCTTAACAAACGAAGGGCTTCATCGAAGCTCATTGCTGCATCTACACGGGCTGTGGGGATGTGTTTAGCGATTAATTTACTGATAATCGCCAGACTCGTACCTGAGTGGTCTATCAGTAAAACACGTTGTTTGTCAGAAGACATAGAGACGTGGGATCCATTTCAAAATAAGTGCCTATAGTATGGCGGCTTATTTTTTATTAGCTAGGCTCTATGTCGCTTAAATGCCGCCCTACAGCAATCCATGAACCACCTAGTCCAAGGAAACAGCTAAAGCCAATTAAGCTCATGGTTTCTGAAAAACTCAGGCCATGAAGCTGAAAGCCACTATTGTATAAGGATGCTAGCTGCGCCACGGAATCATCCAGTAAGCCAATGGAAATAGTTGTAAGCAACCACGCACACAGGCCGCCGCCAATTCCATACCATAGGCCAGTGTACAAAAATGGGCGACGAATAAAGGCATCGGTGCCGCCAATTAATTTAGTAACTTCAATCTCTTCACGTCTGTTCTGTATATCCAGACGAATGGTGTTACCAACGACAAGAAGTACAGCAACACCCAGTAGGCTAGCGATTACCCAGATGCCGCGTTGGGCAATTTCCAGCATGGCGAATAATCGCTTTACCCATTGCAGGTCGAGTTGAGCCATTTCCACCTGTTTTAGTTTGTTGAGTTGTTTTAACAGGTATTGAATTCTATCGGGACGCGTTGGGTCGACCTTGGGCTGTACGGTAATCACGTGGGGTAGTGGGTTGCTATCGAGTGCTTCAATGGCATCTCCAAAGCCTGAAATTTTACTGAACTCCAGCAGCGCCTTATCTTTATTGATCATGGTAACCTGATCAATGTCTTCATAGAGGCGCAATTTTTTCATTAGGCTTTTGGCCTGTTTTTCGCTGGTGTTGGTCGTTAAAAATACAGAAATTTGTGCGTTGTTATCCAGGTCTACACTTAGCTGGCTAACATTGTTAAGCAGTACCAATAAACCAGCGGGAAGCGCAAGCGCAATGGCAATAACGGCAATGGTCATAAATGATGAGGCAGGTTGACGCGTCATTGTGCCAAGGCTGGCAATCAGGGTGCGTGCATGATTAATTGCCCATGCCTGAATGGGGTTGCCTCTGGCTAGTTGATTACTCTCGGCTCTAGACATGTTCAGTTCCGTGAGAAGTGGACAGGCCGTTATGCTCCAGGGTCCCCTGATTCAAGCTGATAACAGGATTCCCCATTTGCTTGATCAGATCAAGATCGTGGCTGGCAATCAGTACGCTAACACCTACCTGATTGAAGCGTGCAAACAATTCCATGATTTCACGAGAAAGCTCAGGGTCTAAATTACCTGTAGGTTCATCCGCAAGTAGTAAACCGGGCTTGTGTACAATCGCTCTAGCAATGCCGACGCGTTGTTGCTCACCGCCAGACAGGGTAATGGGCTCAGCTTTTTCTTTGTTAAGCAGGCCCACCTGATCCAGGGCAGCGCGTACACGCTTGCCAACTTCTCTATGCTGGAAGCCGGCAATAATCAAAGGCAATGCAACGTTATCAAAAACGCTGCGATCGTAAAGTAGGTGATGGTTTTGAAAAATAATGCCGATGTTGCGGCGAATATAAGGGATTTTGCTATTGCTGACGCTGCTTAAGTTAACGCCATCCAATAATAAGTTACCGCGACTGGGACGTTCAATTAGTGCGATAAGTTTTAGTAATGTACTTTTTCCTGCACCAGAGTGACCAGTTAGGTAGGCCATTTCACCACGGGGCAAATGAAAGCTCACATTGCTTAAAGCTTCATGACCACCGGGGTAGCGCTTACTTACATTATCAAATCGAATCATAGGTTGTTTATATTGCCCTAAGTTCTAAACAGGTAAAAGAACAGAATTCAAATTAAATGAGTACGAGCTTATTGCTTGTCTAATAAGGCATCAACAAATTCAGTGGCATGAAATTCCTGTAGGTCATCAATACCTTCGCCTACGCCAATAAAGCGAATGGGGGTTGCGAGTTTTTCTGCAATGGCAAATAAAATACCGCCTTTGGCCGTACCGTCGAGTTTAGTTAGCACGAGACCGCTCAAACCCATAGACTCATTAAATTGTTGTGCCTGAACCAAACCGTTTTGACCAAAACCGGCATCCATCACCAATAATGTTTCATGGGGAGCGCTGTTATCCAGCTTGCCCATAACGCGTTTAATTTTAATTAGTTCATCCATTAAATTGGACTGTGTATGCAAGCGACCCGCTGTATCGGCAATTACAATATCGATCTTCTTGGATTTTGCGGATTCTATGGCATCAAAAATAACCGAGGCCGAATCGGCGCCAGTACCCTGTGCTACAACGGGGATGTTGTTGCGCTCACCCCAGGTTTGTAGCTGTTCAACGGCTGCCGCACGGAAGGTGTCCCCTGCGGCCAGCATCACGGACTTACCTTCATTCTGAAAACGTTTAGCCAGCTTTCCAATGGTAGTGGTTTTACCCGCGCCATTAATGCCAATCACCAAAATAACAAAGGGCGACTTGCTGCTATCAATTTGTAGTGGCTTATCTACAGGTTTTAAGATCTCAATCATATCTTCACATAAGGCATTAAACAGTGCTTCGGGGTCATTGAGTTCCTTGCGTGAAGTTCGTTTGGTGAGATCAGAAATAATACGTGTGGTTGCTTCAATCCCTACATCTGCGCTGAGCAAGCGAGTTTCTAGCTCTTCTAATAACTCGTCATCAATTATTTTTTTGCCGAGTACCAAATCCGCCATGCCGTCGGTAAGGTTAGCGCGAGTTTTGCTTAAACGATCACGAAGTCGGCCAAACATGCCCTTTTTGCCAGGTGCGGTATCGGCTTCCGCAGGAGCTTCAATGGGGAAGGCAGTAGCTAGCTCTACATGGGGTTCTATTTGTACTGTATCTCTTTGCGGTGTTTCTTCAGCGACAGGTGCTTGTGCTGGGGCAGCGCTAGGGCTAATGTCAGCTTCGGTTGTTACGGAATTTTCAACAGTCGGTGTTTCGTTGGCGATGTCTGTCGATTCGGTAAGAAGTTCCGTAACTTCAGCAGGGGTTTGTTCTGCATCTTTTTTCTTGCGGCGTAAAAAACCAAACATAATAATTATGGTGCTTGTGTATCAGAAGGTGCTTATCCTATCATTCTGTTGAACTCAGGTTAAGTCTGACGGTCACTCGTTAAGCAAAGAATTTATATTTAGGGCATGTGAATGAGATTAGTAAAGAAAGTTAGTGTGTTAACTATGTTGGCTGGAGCCTCCATAATGTTAATGGGTTGTCAGTTTAAAGCTAGCAAGCCAGAGATGGCTCAGACGGTTAGTGATTCCGGGGTTCATACCTTTATGCTGGATAACGGCATGAAAATTCTAGTACAGCCAGACCATCGTTCTCCAGTGGCTGTGTCACAAGTTTGGTACAAGGTGGGTGGCTCTTATGAGTACCCCGGTGTGACGGGGGTGTCGCATGCCCTTGAGCATATGATGTTTAAAGGTACAAAAAACCTAAAGCCCGGTGAGTTTTCAGACATCATTGCTGCCAATGGAGGCAGTGAAAATGCATTTACAGGTAAGGATTACACGGCGTATTTTCAGCGTATTTCCAGTGATCGTCTTGAACTCTGCTTGAAGCATGAGGCGGACCGCATGCGTCATTTGCAACTGGACGAGGTTGAATTTAAAAAAGAAATCGAAGTTATTAAGGAAGAGCGTCGTACACGAACCGATGACAAGCCAACCTCATTAACCTACGAACGCTTCAATGCGGCGGCATTTATTAATTCCAGTTATCAACAGCCAATTATTGGCTGGATGAATGATCTGGATAGCATGCAGCTAAAAGATCTAAGCAGCTGGTATGCCACATGGTATGCGCCGAATAATGCGACTTTAATTGTTGCGGGTGACGTTGATCCACAACAGATATATACATGGGCTAAAAAATACTTTGGAGTATTGAAGCCCTCTATTATTGAACCTCCGAAACCACGTAAAGAAGTGGAACAAATGGGTGAACGTAGAATTTCGGTTAAAGCACCTGCAAAAGTCCCTTACCTGATAATGGGGTATAAAACTCCGGTTTTAAAAAATGCTGATGACACTGCGGAAATTTATGCACTAGAGGTGCTCGCCGGTGTACTGGATGGTGGTAATAGTAGCCGATTAAGTCAGCAGTTAATTAGAAAATCTGAAATCGCTACATCTGTTGGCGCGGGATATGATCCATATGCTCGTCAACAAACGTTATTTTTATTTGATGGCGCGCCTCGTGATGGGCATAGCGTAACGGAGCTAGAACAGGCCATTAAAAAGCAAATAATAAACATTCAAAATAATGCACCCTCACAAGATGAGCTGGATCGTGTAAAAGCGCAGGTAATGGCGTCATCGGTTTATGAGAAAGATTCTGTTTTTTATCAGGCAATGCAGCTCGGGACATTGGAAACTGTTGGTCTGGGTTGGCAGAGAAAAGATGAGTATCTTGAAAAGATAAATCAGGTAACAGCAGAGCAAGTCCAGACGGTTGCGAAAAAATATTTACAGGATGACCGCCTAACAGTCGCGATACTTGAACCACAGGAAATGGATATGAATAAACGGCCTAAGCATAAGTCTGTAGGAGGTCGTCATGGTCATTAATATACTGAAAAAGTTTGTAAAAATAATTTCTCTATCAGCTTTATTTTTAGTAATGGCTCAAAGTGTTTCGGCATCGCCCGAAATACAGCGCTGGGAAACCAGCAAAGGTGCAAAAGTTTATTTTGTTCCATCTAACGATATCCCTATGGTCGACTTGCGCATTGTTTTCGATGCGGGTAGTGCACGCGATGAAAAAATCCCGGGCACTGCCGTTATGACAAATGGTTTATTGGCGGAGGGTGCGGCGGGTGATAGTGCACAAGTTTTAGCGGAAAAATTTGAAGCGGTCGGCGCTCAGTTTGGTAATGGTTCGCTTAAAGATATGGCATGGTTAAGCCTGCGTAGTTTGCGTGATGATAAATACTTACGACCCGCATTAAAAAATTTGCAGAATATTTTAATCAAACCAGATTTTCCAAAGACCGCATACCAGCGAGAACTGGAGAGGCTTAAAATTTCCGTAAAGGCTAAAAAACAATCACCGAATGCAATCGCTTCTGATCGGTTCTTTGCTGAGATGTATGGTGATCATCCTTATGCATCGCCAAGCTCTGGTACAGAAGAAAGTTTGCAAAAATTAAATATACGGCATCTTGAATCGTTTTATAAAAAATATTATGTGGCGAGCAATGCGGTTGTTAGTGTGGTAGGGCAGTTAACCAGAGTTGAGGCAGAAGAACTGGTTAATACATTGTTTGCGGAATTGCCAGCAGGTAGCGCAGCCAAAGAGTTGCCCGAAGTATTGCCGCTAAAGCAAGCTAAAACAATTCATGTTGATTTTCCATCAGTGCAAAGTACTGTAATGATGGGGCAAGTGGGTGTGGCTCGAGGTGATGTAGATTACTTTTCATTGTATCTGGCAAATCATGCGTTTGGCGGCAGTGGTTTTGGTTCGCGCTTAATGGAGGAGGTGCGTGAAAAACGTGGTCTCGCCTACAGTACATATAGTTATTTTTCGCCGATGCATCAGGCAGGGCCATTTCAAATTGGCTTACAAACGCGTAATGATCAGGTGGATGAAGCAATAAAAATCATTCGCCTCGAGCTGGATAAATACGTAGAGCATGGTCCCGGTGAAGATGAGCTACAAGATAGTTTAAAAAATATAACCGGTGGATTTCCGTTACGTATAGATAGCAATAAAAAAATCACAGAGTATCTGTCGGTGATTGGTTTTTATGATCTACCTTTAGATTATTTAAATACCTTTGTTGGCAATATAAATAAACAGAATACTGTTACAGTGAAAGATGCACTAAAGCGTCGAATTGATCCGCAGAAAATGCTTACTGTTATTGTCGGTACAAAGAAAAGTTAATGAGTCGAAAACCACCTGTTAAAAATAGCACCAATAAAGGCGCGGGAAATGTCGTAGGAAAGCTACGTATTATTGGTGGTGAATGGCGTAGTCGACAGTTGCCGGTAGCAGACTTGCCTGGCTTACGTCCGACGACCGATCGCGTGCGTGAGACTTTATTTAACTGGATGCAAAATGATATTCCCGGCGCACGTTGTCTGGATTTATTTGCGGGTAGTGGAGCTCTGGGGTTTGAGGCAGCCTCTAGAGGCGCGGCATCGGTGACTATGATTGAGTTGCAAAATAATGCGATGCAAATTTTAAAGAGTAATAAACAATTACTGGGTGCAAATCAGGGAGATGATAATAATCGGGCTAACAATATTGAATTGATCCAGCAAAACGCATTAGTTTGGTTGGCTGCATATCAAGGTAAACCATTTGATGTGGTATTTTTAGATCCGCCATATGATAGTGACTTTTTAGAGCAAGCAATTCGGTTAATAGATGAACAGGCATGTTTGTCAGTCAATGCCTGTATTTATTTGGAGTGCGCAAGTAACCAGGAGTTGCCAGAGCTGCCTACTGGATGGGCGCTATCCAAAGAGAAGAAAGCCGGTCACGTTAAATATTTTCTAGCTAGATATGATGCTGATAGCTGATTCAGAATTTAGTATAAAGATATAATTCTGGTTATAATTTACAGAAAACAATAATAAGGAAACAACATGTCTGTTGTTGCGGTATACCCAGGAACGTTTGATCCAGTAACCAATGGCCATGCTGATCTGGTTGCGCGTGCTTCACGCCTGTTCGACAAAGTAGTGGTAGCTATCGCTGCCAGTCCGTCAAAGGCGCCTCTGCTTGAGCTTAATCATCGAATAGCGCTTGCTGAAGAAGTATTATCTGAGCACAAGAATGTCGTTGTCTGTGGCTTTTCTGAATTATTAGTGGATTTTGTGCGTAAACAGCAGGGTAACGTAATTTTACGTGGTTTGCGCGTCGTATCGGATTTCGAGTATGAGATGCAGCTGGCGAGTATGAATCGGCATCTGGCGCCGAAAATAGAGACACTATTTCTGACTCCATCGGAAACAAGTAGCTTTATTTCCTCTACCCTGGTGAGAGAAATAGCCTCGCATCATGGTGATGTCTCGGAATTTGTGCATCCATTGGTAGTTGAGGCATTAAAACAGCGTTACACCTAAAGTCTTACAGCTAGTATGGGCGAAGTTTGTAATTATTAGGTATAATCATCGGCTAATATTACTGATCTGTGCCGATTGATGCTCAAAAAAGCTCAGTATCATCATCTTTTAAATAGTTTGATGATGTACAGATCAAATATTTGCCCTCATTGGGGCAGATAATTACCCAAATAGATACCAGATACTTATTTAGGAGCAATAGATGGCATTAATCATAACTGACGAATGCATTAACTGTGATGTGTGCGAACCGGAGTGCCCAAATGAGGCGATTTCCCCCGGTGATGAAATATATGAAATTGATCCTAATAAATGCACCGAGTGTGTAGGTCATTATGATACACCTCAGTGTGTCGAAGTTTGTCCGGTAGACTGTATACCTAAAGATCCAGATCATGAAGAAACGGAAGAAGAGCTAATGGAAAAATATAAGGCTCTCGTCGGCGAATAAAAACTTAAAACAAAGGCTCCACTCGGAGCCTTTGTTTTATCAACCATTAAAACCCTCATTAGCAAAGCCTCAAAATTAAAAACTAAGCGAATAGAACAATGAAAAAAATAACCGTACTTTTTTTATTCATGTTTGTCTTTAATGCGCAAGCCAAACAATCGGCGGGTATTGCAACAGCTCATCCTATGGCTACAGCAGCTGGAGAAGAAATGCTCGCACAAGGCGGTAATGCATTTGATGCAGCTGTTGCGATTAGTGCTGCATTAGCGGTTGTTGAGCCTTATAGCTCGGGTATAGGCGGTGGTGGATTCTGGTTGTTACACCGTAGTAGTGACGGATTTGAAACCATGCTCGATGGTCGAGAAAAAGCACCATTAAGTGCGCACCGAGATATGTATCTGGATGACAAAGGTAATGTTATTCCAAAGGCATCAATTGATGGGCCGCTGTCCGCGGGTATCCCGGGTGTGCCTGCAGCATTGGAGCATCTATCAAAAAAATATGGACGGCTTACGTTCAAGCAAAGTTTGCAGCCGGCAATTAAATATGCACTAAATGGTTTTGCTGTAGATGAGCATTATCGACGGATGGTTGGTTTTCGTTTAAATGCATTGCGCGCATCACCCGCAGCAGCTGAGATTTTTTTACATAATAATGAAGTTCCAGAATTGGGCTATGTTATTAAACAAAAAGACCTGGCTAACACGCTAAAGATAATGGCAGAAAGTGGTTCTGGTGGTTTTTATCGAGGTGAGGTTGCCGAAAAATTACTCAGTGGTGTTAAACAGGATGGCGGTATATGGCAGGAAGAAGATTTTAAAAAATATTTTGTGCTAGAAAGAAAACCAATTGTTGGACAATTTCATGAAATGAAAATAACGACTGCAGCACCACCTTCATCAGGAGGTATTGCAATGGTCGAAATATTAAACCAACTAGAAAATTATTCCTTAAGTGATCTACAGCAATCGCAAGTGACCCATATAATTATTGAATCGATGCGTCGTGCTTATCGAGATCGCGCACAATTTTTAGGTGATAGTGATTTTGTTTCAGTGCCAACAGAACGTTTAACAAATAAATATTATGCTGCAGGTTTAGCGGCAACTATTCACCCGACTAAAGCTACACCTAGTGATTCTCTGCCCGGTGTCGTGCATGAAAATAATAGCAGAGACACAACGCATTTTTCGGTAATCGATAGTGAAGGTAATCGTGTGTCGGCAACCTTATCAATTAATTATCCATTTGGTTCCTGTTATGTGCCTCCTGGTACCGGCGTGTTGTTAAATGATGAAATGGATGATTTTTCATCCAAGCCGGGCGTGCCAAATGCATATGGGCTAGTGGGTGCCGAAGCCAATGCGATAGAACCCGGCAAACGGATGCTGTCTAGTATGTCGCCTACATTTTTAGAGACAGATGAAAAAATTGCAGTCATCGGTACGCCGGGTGGTAGTCGAATTATTACAATGGTTTTGTTGGGAAGTCTGGAATTTTATTTTGGGGCAGATGCACAAGATATTGTAAATCACCCAAGATTCCATCATCAGTATTTACCTGACACTGTTTTTTATGAAGCAGATGCATTTGATGAAAAAACTATTCAAAAACTTAATAGTAAACAGCATAAGTTAAAAAAATCGGATACTACCTGGGGAAATATGCAGCTGGTTATATGGGATAAGATAGGCAAAAAGATGTCGGTTGCTTCTGATTACAGAGGCGTAGGCTTGGCTAAAGTTATTAAGTAGTTGTCTGCACTAAAATAGATAGCGCAAGTTCAGTGCTTTCTAAAGCACCTTCTAAATAACCGCCATGATCTATGGCGGTTTCTGTTCCAGCTAAAATAATATTTTCATTAGCCAGAGTTCGGCTAGCGGAAGCTGGATATTGCGGATGATGTGCAATTGTCTTTTTGTCAATTTCACTGGCTGTAAAAGGTTCATTACTCCAGTCCATAATATGTATGTCTTGAATGTTTTGACTGGTTTGACCAAATAATCTACCTAATTGTGCCTTACATGCATCAATTAATTGCTCAGATGTAATCAGTTGTCGCTGTTGTGCATTTAAGCCAATAAATGCGGTAAGAGCATAGTGTTCTTCAGTTTCAGGTGAGCCATCATAGATTTCAGACATAGGACCTAGTTGGCTAAATGCTTCACCAGATAATCCGTCCTCTCTCCAGAAAGCCGTTTCGTAAATAAATATTATTTTGCAGTGTCCAGCCATCCAGGTTGGAGTATTTTTCCAGAGCTGTGTAATTTCATTTTTTATCGATGGCTGAAATTTAATTTCCTGATCGAGTATGCGCAAGGGTAAGGCGATAATTATTTTGTCTGCCGAGTATCTAATCTCTTTATTGTCTCTGCTTGCAATAAGGTCAAGGGTTTGCTGATTAATGCTGAGAACGCGTGTGTCCGTATGAATGGACGATGCTTCTAATTCGCTAGCAAGTCTATTGATGAGTGAAATACATCCGCCGACAATTCGATAAGATTGACTATGTGATGACTGGTCGCCATAACGCTGTATTTTATTTACGGATGTTTCATACAGCATATTGCCTTGGGTGAACTGCGAAAAAATTTTCAGGTTAAGTGTTTGGGTTAAACTGTTTAGGCGAGGCTGTAGTTGCGGCCAACACCATGCTGGGCCTAAATCAATATTACTGTTTTCAGCTTTGCCGATAGATGGTGAGAGTATACGTCCGCCGATACGGGGTCTCGCTTCAAGTAATGTTACGTCATATTTTTTGCGCAGTTTCCATGCGGCATATAAACCGCTTAGGCCTGCGCCAATAATAATAACTGATTGTTGCTTAGACATAAGAAATTGGAGTTTTTAAATGACCACTTTTTTGTAACAATAAACAATCTTTCAGTACGTTTATATTTTGTGTGGAATTAGCTGGTAGGCGTAACCAGCTGCCAGTTTTGTAGCTTGCTTGATCATCACTAAAGCTGCCTTCTAAAATATAATATTCAACTCCACCAGGAAACTCTAAATTATTTAGTTGAGTTCCAGCGGGCCAGCGCATCATACAAACGCTTTCATAGTCTGCAGAAAAGAGAGGCAGGATATCGCCTACGAGATCACTTTTTTCCCAAAGGCTTACGTCATGTGTATTGATAGAGAGTTGTTGCGTGTCAAGCGGATGCATTTGCCAAAGTTTTACTAAAATAGTACAGCCTTCATCGCTGTGTGGTGCATGCCCAGTACCTTTTGGGTTACGAACATATGAGCCAGCAGGAAAATCCGCGTATTGATCTGAAAATGTACCTTCAAGTACTAAAAATTCTTCACCGCCACCATGCACGTGGCCGCTAAATTGACTGCCAGGTGCAAAGCGAACAATCGTGGTGACGCGTTCAACAGGCGGCTGTTCATCGTCACATTCTATGCGTAGTCGATCTACGCCAGCGGAAGGGGATTTTTCCCAGTGCTGTAAGTTAGTATTGCAGCTGGCACGTTTGCTTAAGTCGGCATTGAGTTTCATACAGGAATTATACGGAAAAATTACATACGGTGCTTACCAAAATTGGTTATAAATCATGTGGCTAGTTAGTTGAAGTTAACGTTAAAAACATCAATCACTTATTCTAAAGTTATGTGACAGTTGATGTTATGGCTTCCCTTGTTCATGGTTGCAGTGGTGATGGGTGTTATTATCAAATAAATATTTTAATGGCAGTATGTTGTATTAGTCTGAATCCTCGGGGAGTCTGTGTTGAATGTGGCAGATTAAAGTAATGGTATTAATGTATTTATTGATATGTTGATCATGAAATACCCATAAAATTATAAAGACATAACTATACTTTTGGTTTTGTACTTCAAATTGGGCAACCAAAACGGTCTGTTTTTATGCCTTGCTTAGTGTTTGGGCATTTATCTCGATAATCGGGTGTACCATCACCATCACTGTGAAGTGAGCAGCCGTTTTTGCTAACACCTTTAGATATTTCAATGGCTGTGTTGTCAGGGCAATAGTCAAGGTAATCAGGCACGCCGTCAACATCTCTATCCAGGGCGCAACCTGTATTATCTACTGGAATTGAAACAGGTATTTCAGATCTCTCTACTTCTGAAAATAAAGAGGAGTACTTAAAACCTTTTTTCATTTTTTTCAATGGCGGTGTATTCAAACACTTATCGTTCTTGTCTAATACACCGTCATGATCACTATCAACAAATTCATCCGCCGCAGCGACGCTCAATAAGAACGACGCTACAGTAATGAGTGTATATCTACCCAGTCGACTATTCATGATCTCAAGCTAGACGCGGTTAGCGTCCTAAAATCTCATTAACATCATCTTGAGATAAAATTTGAGCCTCATAATTACCTTCGCCAATAATGCTTTCAATTCGTCCTACATAAGCTTTTAAATGGCTTTTCGAACCATCGAGTAATGAACTGTATGCATTAATTAAAGATGGCTCATCTGTATAATTTAATCCACAGTCAGAAATCCCATTATCCGTATCTTTTATAATGTCTGGGCATTCTACAATATCATGCATATCTAACTCTTCAATAAGTGCACCGACATACAGAGCATCTAACTCACTTTGCGAGCCTTTATTGATAAGTGCTTGATAGTTTGCATTAAAGTAACTGCCGTATAACTCACCCGTAAATACACCGATGCTTGAAGGCAAAATATCCGTATTTGGTTCGGGGTCGTCTACATTAAACTCTTCAAGCTTATCTCTCATAACATCTGTATGCGTTTGCTCAGAGCCTTCACCAATATTGACGAAAATTCTAGAATCTGGCCACATACCAGCCAAAGATGTATAAACATCTCGTGCCAGCTTTTCTTCTTGACGCATAAAGATTAGATGATGCTGTTCTGCCTTGTCTAATTGACTTTCATTGGAAGAGGATGATTCATCTTCAGATTCGTTTGACGAATCATCTGATACTTCAACAACTTCTACAGCAGTAAGACCGTTAACAAAGGAGGTATCTGTCGATTCGGTGTCTATGGAGCCTGTACTCGAGCTATCGCCTGCATTGCAAGCTGATAAACCAATGGCAAAACTAATAGCCACACTGAAGCATGAAAACTTTTTAACATTTATCATATCTATTTACCTTTTAAATAAACTGTAATCAAAATATCATTTTTTGACAAAAAAAATACACGATTAAATCACAAAGAACTTTTATTTTAAGTACTGATTATTCGGCGTAATTAAAGATATTAAAAATTAGATTTAAAGATATAAAACAAGTTCACTTTACTTTATGAGATCACAACTAGATTAGTATTTTATTGTTTTAAAACAATTACTGTTTGTTAAATGAACAATTCTAGCTGGGTGTTAAGTATTAGCATCCTAATTAATGTATGTAATACTACATTGCAGCTAAATCAAAATTTAAAAAGGGCAGTATCACCGATATATGATAACTGCCCTCATTAGACTTACTTATTAAGTTAACTTATCAGACTAGCGTCTGCTCATTGAGCCCGGCTCCATATCCGCCATCGCTGAGCTAGCGTCGGCCAAGTCTGTGCTGATGTCCGCAACATCATTGTCCATATTTATAGCCATGTTACCCGCGTCACCGCTAGAGGCCATCGCTCCACCCATATCGGCGCTACTGCCACCCATATCATCAAAATCTAGTGCGAGATGAACTTCAGAAATATTTTCTTCAATCATCGCATAGACGTCTGGGTCAACCATATCTACTGCTGGGTGATGTGCATATGCACTAGCGCTGCCAAGTAATGCTGCTAAAGTACCTGCTTTAAATAATTTATTCATAATATATATCCTAATTGGTTTCTTGTTTGTCGTGGGATATATTCCCACATGAGTTGATTATGTGTGGTATTATTTCCCACGTCAAGATAAATTATGATTTTTCATCAAATATGATGATCTCTAGATGAGATTATTGAGATAAATCAACAGCAGTACGGAGTATAGAAATGAAATTACCATCTATTAATAAATATTTTTTTACGGCATTAGTTTTTATGTTTTCATCAGAGTTGCTGGCTACAGCTCAATCTGACTATGAAAAGGGCTTGTCCTCATATAAGTCGGGTGATAATGCAGCGGCCGTTATCTATTTTGAATCGGCTATGAAGCAAGGTATGGATTCTGTTTCGCTTAAATATAATCTAGCTAGTAGTTACTACAAGGTAGGAAGATACGCGGATGCAAAAAAATATTTCGCTCTATTAAGTCAGACAGATAAAATGCGTGACCTGGCAGAGTATCATCTGGGCGTAATAGCTATTAAAGAGAAAAACAGGTCTGAGGCGCAGCGGTATTTCAGTTCTGTTGTTAGTTCTGGTAAAGATGAAAAACTGGTAAAGCTGTCAAATAAACATCTTGTTGCACTGACCATTGAGGATGATCTATGGAAAAGTAAGCTGTCTTTTAATTTAGGCTACGATGACAATATTGATTCAGTTTCTGAAGATACGGTTCTGGGTACAGCGGATAACTTTTATGAGCTGGCTGCATCGACTAATTTGCTTATTGCAGGTGAGAGAAAGGATGGTTGGGTCGCTGATCTTGCATTTTATGCAATTGAATATAGTGATATTGATACCAATGATCAAAGTGTTGTTGCACTAGGTGTTAAAAGATCAATGAAGTTAGCAGACTGGGATAGCAGTGTCTATTTGAGCGTAGCCGATATCACCTATGGTGGTGATGATTTGCAAACAATAAGCAAGCTTGATTTTATGGGTAGAAAATCAATGTCTAACAACGAACGGATTAATTTGCGTTATCGGCTTGAAGATATTGGATCTGACAATGTCCTTTATGATTATCTCGAGGGATGGCGTCAGCGTGCTAGTGTTGAATATCTGAGTCATTCAAAAAATAGTATTAAACAGTTACAGTATGAGTTTGAATTGAATGACAGGGGTGAATTAATCACTACTTCAGGGGCGTATGATTACTCACCAACTCGGCATACTGTACGTGGAATATACACGCATGCAATAAATAAACAATGGTGGTTAATTGGCGATATTGCATATCGGTTTAGTGATTTTGAAGCTTCATCAACTATCAATCGGGATGATACTCAATGGCGCTTCGCGCTTACATCTGATTATCGTTTTGATCCGACATTTAAGTTGAGCGCTAAATATCAGTATACAGATAACGAATCAACATTAGATCAGTACAGTTACGATAAATCAGTAATAAAAATAGGATTAACTAAACAGTTTTAGGACAAGCTGGGTCAGGTAGTAAGCTTATCTGTAATTAGAAAATATGCTTTGTATAATTTACTCTAAGCCAAAACCATCTGGAGATTCATGGGCAGTATAACTTTCAATTTCTTTGATTTTGTCGATGCAGCGTAGCAATTCCATATGGTCATGCTCGGCCTGCCCGTGATTCATGTATAGATCGGCATATTTGAGTAAGTCTTCGTAATATTTCAGACGGTAATTATGATTAAGCAGTGCTTTTGCAATAAAGGCGAGGTCTTCATCACGTTCTTTCATGGCAGCTGCGGCTGCCATTGCTGTTTTTAGCTCATCGTCAGTTGGTTTGCTCATATTTTCTCAGTTATTACTACCCGAAGTAGTTCCTTTAATAGGTATTACGTAGAAGCTTGATATAATGAATTAAATTGTAGCTTATTAAATGGTAATTTTTATGTCAAAAATAAAAATCGGCGTACTAACTGCGTCTGATAGAGCGAGTGCAGGTGTCTATGATGACCTTTCCGGGCCAGCCATTATCGATACATTGAGTGATTATCTGCTTTCAGAGTGGGAGCCCGTCTATAAAGTTATATCTGATGATCAGGCGGGTGTTGAGGCTTGCCTGATTGAGATGGAGGAAGCTGGTTGCTGTTTAACGGTTACAACAGGTGGTACAGGCCCTGCGTTACGTGATTTGGTGCCTGAGGCGACAGAGGCGGTGTGTGAGAAAATGATGCCTGGCTTTGGTGAGCTCATGCGTCAGGTGAGTCTGCAGTATGTGCCTACGGCTATTTTATCGAGACAAACTGCCGGTATCCGCGGTAAGTGCCTGATAGTGAATTTACCAGGTAAGCCCAAGTCGATACGCGAGTGTCTGGATGCAGTATTCCCGGCGATCCCATACTGTATTGATCTAATTGAAGGTCCTTTCCTGGAAACCAATGAGGGTGTGATTAAGGCGTTTCGTCCTAAAGCTAAATAGTAAGTTGAGGAATATTGGTTGTATGGACTGGTTGAGTAGAGTTGGTTGAATAATTAGCCCTATTGCAGTGATATGTATTCTCTGATTTAACAATTTACTTTTAGGGGTTGAATTTTTGCAGATAAACCCTATCTTATCGGTCTGGTATTTTTTTAAGAATTTATTGGGGTAGGCCATGCCTGCCTCATGCCCTCAGTTTAGATAATTAATAATAAGGAGCCTGTCATGGGTGTACTAGTTGGTCGTGAAGCACCGGATTTCACAGCAGCAGCTGTTTTAGGAAATGGCGAGATTGTTGATGCATATAACCTTAAAGATTCAATTAAGGGAAAATACGCCGTTATTTTCTTTTATCCATTAGATTTCACCTTTGTATGCCCATCTGAGCTGATCGCTTTTGATCATCGCTTGGCAGAGTTCACAAAGCGTGGTGTTGAAGTAATCGGTGTATCTATCGATTCACAATTCACACATAACGCATGGCGTAACACAGCTATCAACGATGGTGGTATTGGGCAGGTTAAATATCCACTAATCGCTGATGTAACTCATTCAATCTGTAAGGCTTATGATGTTGAGCACCCAGAAGCAGGTGTTGCATTCCGTGGTTCATTCCTTATCGATACTAACGGTATGGTTCGTCATCAGGTAGTTAACGATCTTCCATTAGGTCGTAATATCGACGAGATGCTTCGTATGATCGATGCGCTGCAGTTTACTGAAGAGCACGGTGAAGTATGTCCAGCGGGTTGGAACCAGGGTGATAAAGGTATGACAGCGACACCAGACGGTGTTGCTGACTACCTGGCTGCTGAATCTGATAAGCTTTAATAGCTATTAGAGTCAGATAACAAAAAAGCCGCAGGCATTTGCCTGCGGCTTTTTTGTTTATGTAGAATAAATAACAGTTGTTGCAGTATGTTGTTGTTATGGTTGAGAGATCATAACAATACTCTCATTCCAGCACAGACTGGAATCCAGTGATTTATTAGATACATAGAGATTCTAGATAGGAATATTGTTTACGAGACAGTATTAAAAAATAATACAGACACTTACTTTGATTGCCACTTCATGGCCTCGGAGACATCCTCAAAGAAGCTACTGGTGTACTCTACATTAGAGTCATAAAAAATAGCTAGCCATATCAGACCAAGAAAAAGGGAGAGGAATATAATCCCCCCAATAACCTGGCCTAAATCGATTTTTTTCTTATGTTTTTTTGGCATTTTTTATTTTTGATAAATTGTATATGTTTATCCTAAAAGAAAATACAGGAAATACAAGTAGTTATTCGCTCACATGCCAAGACTTATTTTTGGCAATGAGTACAATAAAAGCTAGAACGCTGTGCCTGAGTAATTTGTTTGATTGGCTTGCCACAGTTAGGGCAGGGTTGCTTACTCTTTCCATAAACTAGCAAGGTTTGCTGAAAATAACCCGGCTTACCATCTTGTTGAGTAAAATCTTTTAATGTGGTGCCGCCCTGCTCGATACTGCGTTGCAATATTTCCTTAATAATGGGTATGAGTTTCTGGTAGCGGGGTAGTGATATTTTTTCGGCTAAACGTTTTGGATTAATTCCGGCGCTAAACAGAGACTCATTTGCATAAATGTTCCCAACACCAACAACAACCTGGCTGTTCATCAGAAATGTTTTAATTGCGACCTTACGCTTACGGCTCATTTTATAAAAATATTCTGCGGTGAATTCATTGCTCAACGGCTCAGGCCCCAACTTAAGCAGTAGTTTGTGTTGTAGCGGGTCTGCCTTCGTCCATAACACTGAACCAAAGCGACGAGGATCATGGAAGCGTAAGATTTTATTATTGGCAAAGCAGATA
>Ga0316204_10003943_pt1 | contig 28078 bp, 31 predicted proteins | sample 6monrhotite_MG_2_FD_205661 | JGI IMG/M metagenome (GOLD analysis project Ga0316204, IMG submission 205661) | Microbial mat bacterial communities from mineral coupon in-situ incubated in ocean water Damariscotta River, Maine, United States -... | ecosystem: Environmental > Aquatic > Marine >...
AAGGTTAGGGAAGCCTGCGGGCAGGACAACCGGCTCTTCATTATTCTCGTCATAGGTCGGTTTGAAATCAACGGCGTCTTCCGACAAGCCATCAAGCAGAAGCTTCGCAGCTTCTGTCATCCGGCTTTCTGTATAACGCATGGCGGCGGCGTTATCGCCGTCAATATTACCGAAATTGCCCTGGCCATCGACGAGCGGGTAGCGAACGGAGAAGCTCTGCGCCAAGCGGACCAGAGTATCGTAGATCGAGGCATCGCCATGCGGGTGATAGTCACCCATCACATCGCCAACCACTTTCGCGCATTTGCGATAGCCGCCATCCGGATTGAGCTTCAATTCTCGCATGCCGTACAGGATGCGGCGCTGAACCGGTTTCAGGCCGTCACGGACATCCGGCAGCGCGCGAGACGTAATTGTCGACAGCGCATAAGCAAGATAGCGCTTGGTCAGCGCTTCGCTTAGCGGCTCATTGATAATGCGATCGTCTTCTGGTTCCAAAAGATCGGTCATGCGCACCTCTGAAGTCTGCGGTGGCGTAGAATCGCCACACTCGTGTACAGGTTAACAGAAAACGCCGATTGGTTAACGAAGGAATACCATGCGTCACTGGCGACTGATTTTAGCGGCAATAGGGCTGATCGGCCTGATCTATCTGACGCATCGGTTCTTGCCGACGCAGCATAATCCATTGCGTCCGCCAGATTTAACCGAGCCGCTCGGCCTGGCGACATATGGTAAGCTTACGGCTCTGAAAAATAACGAAAAAATGTGCCGGGCAAAACTGCAAGAGGCGGGTGTCGAGTTCACAGTTTTGAACGCAGACGGCGCCGAAACGCGTTGTCCGCTGGAAGAAACTCTAGCTCTGAAGCGATCTTTGACCCCCTATAATGCCGCACCCCTGCGTATGACGTGTCATCAAATGGCAGCTCTGCACATCTGGGAACGTCACGTGTTGCGGCCGCAAGCTGAGAAGATCTTTGATTCGCCACTACGCCAGATCGAGACTTACGGGTCGTTCAGTTGCCGAAATATTGCTGGGACCGGCACGCGGTCACAACATTCCTATGCCAATGCCATCGATATTGCTGGATTTGTTCTCGAAGATGGCACTCGGATCAGCGTCAAACAGCATTGGCGCGAAAGAAGTGATGCGGGCAAATACCTAACGCGCATCCATAAACGAGCCTGCCGCCTGTTCTCCGTGACGTTGGGGCCTGATTATGACGCTGCCCATGCTGATCATTTTCATCTCGACATGGGCACCGTTGAAACGTGTCGTTAGTCCTGCTTGCAAGTATAGCCGTTTTCAGTGACTTCCGCGACAGTGCCGGGACCCCCGCAGACGCGTAGCGCCGTTTCCGTGTTAAGCGCGATTTCTTCTGAATCAGACCAGTCGTCATCATCCACGTGGATGCAGCCTACAAGTCCGAGGAGGGCGACGCTCATGGCGCCGAATAGGATGGGTTTTTTCATTATCAGCCTCTAAAAAACTCTCTGCCCCTGAACACACCTCCTGCATAATGCAGGTGCGCCTGAACGAGAGTTGAACAGAGGCCGATTTATCCAATCAGTTTTGGAACCAGGCGGGAGCGGACTTCGGGAACGGGCTTGTGAACGGCTGAGAATAGGCGCTCTTCGAGGAAATACCCGGTTAGTTGCAAGGCGGCCTCGATATCCTCGGCCATGGCCAGTGCGCGCGGATCGATCAGGAAAGCCGGCAGTGGAAACAGGCGGTCCACATAGCCTTCAGCTTCCGAGCCCCTCACGGCGCGTCCAGTCTTGGGTGATACATGTGTCAGGCCATCATTCTCGCCAGAGAGCGCGCATTGATCCAAGTCGAGGCCAAATCCAAGTGCCGAGAGCAATCCAAGTTCCCAGCGGGCATAGAGCGCTGGCCAAACGGGCCAGGTCTCCAACGCGTCGAGCAAAAGCGTGGTTGGAGCAAAGAGCGCCGATCCTGCCGTATCGCCCTCATCAACAGCGCCGCGGAGGAGGGCAGAGATTGTATTGATTGCGGCCAGCGCCTCGGGGCGGTCGAGGTAGCGACCAGCGCGGCTGTTCACGACTTCTGCGACTGTAAACCGGCCAAGCTGTTCTTCGAGGCGTCCAGACCAACTCAGTTCAATCGCATTGCCGGGTTCAAACTGGCCGCGTTTCTTGCGACTGGCACCGCCATAGACGAGACCAGATCGCCGGCCTTTCGTGGCCGTCAGAACATCGAGTATGAGACCGCTTTCGCCAAAGCGTCGGCCACCGAGAATTAGCGCTTCATCACGCCACTCCATGTGGGGTCTCCTCAGGCATCAAACTCCAGCCCAACTGACTGGTACGCCTCGCGGCGTTCCATCCATTTAGGGTCAACTTTGACGAAAAGGAATAAGTGGACTTTCTGGCCTAGCATTTCTTCGAGATCTTCGCGCGAGGCCTTGCCAATCGCCTTGATCGCACTGCCGCCTTTGCCAAGGACCATCCCCTTATGCTGTTCGCGGGCAATGATGACGGCCTGGCGAATGCGCACAGAGCCATTTTCGAACGGTTCCCAGGTCTCTGTCTCGACCATCAATTGATAAGGCAGCTCCTGGTGCAAGCGTAGCATCAGTTTCTCTCGAGTCACTTCAGCGGCGAGCAGGCGCATCGGCAGATCGGCTGTCTGCTCTGGCGGATAGAGCGCCGGACCTTGCGGCATTTTCCCTGCGAGTTTTTCGAGCAGCGGCGGCACGCCGTCACCGTTCAGAGCGGAGATCATAAAGATCTCTTCATAGACATTTTCGGCATTCATCTCTGCCATGATCGGCAGAACTTGATCATGCGGAAACAGGTCAATCTTGTTGAGCGCCAGATAGGCCTGCTGGCCATTTTCTTTAAGCGTTTCCATGACCCGCTTATCGTCTTCAACTGAGAGCTTCTGAGCGCTATTAGCGTCTCCGGCCAACACAGCGACCCAGGCGGATGCATCGATCAAATGGACGACTGCATCGGATTCTTCTGCCCCGGACCAGGCGGCTTTGACCATGGCGCGGTCGAGGCGCTTCTTGGCTCGGAAGATCCCCGGCGTGTCGACTAGGACAATTTGCGCCGCATTGTGATGGGCCACACCACGAATGGGGAAGCGCGTCGTTTGAACCTTGTGCGTTACAATCGCGACTTTCGTCCCAACCAAGAGGTTGGTCAGCGTTGATTTACCAGCATTCGGCGCACCAATGATTGCGGCAAAGCCAGCATGGGTAATGTCTGCCGCGTCTGGCAGGGTGGGGTCGATATCGCTCATGTCTTTTCCAGGAGATCTAGGAGGGCGCTTGCTGCTGCCCGTTCCGCTTCAGCCTTACTACCACCTTTTGCAGTGGCATGGCCATGGCCGTCTACAGAGGCTTTCACGGTGAAAATGGGGGAATGGTCCGGGCCGCTCGTTTCCAGTGTTTCATAAGCCGCATAAGCGGCTTTGTGGGCGCCGCACCAATCGCTCAAACGGGTTTTCGGATTGGCATCTGGTTCCGTGCTGTCCTTGGTCAGAGTATCAAAGATCCAGCATTTCTTTATAAACCGCTCAGCGGCATCGAGACCGCCATCATTATAGATCGCCGCAATCAGAGCTTCGACGGCGTCTGCAACGGCTTTGTCGTACTGGCTCTGCATGTTCGATTGCATCGACGCGTCCATGAACAGATAGTCGCGCAGATTGAACTGTTCACCAACTTTGGCGCATGTCGGACCACTGACCAGATGGTGAAACAGTTTGGTCAGAAAGCCTTCGCGTTCTTTTGGATATTTGTTGATCAGAACTTCGGCCATGACCAGACCCAGCACGCGGTCGCCAAGAAACTCCAGACGCTGGTTCGAGAACCCAACGCTGCCATGATACTCGTCGATCAGACTGGGATGGGTCAGCGCGCGGGTGAGCTCGTCCTCATCCTTGAACCGGTATCCCATAGCCGTTTCCAGCTCGCTTCGCTGTGCGTGGTTCAGCGATGGGCGTTTACGGGCCTTGGCTGCTGCGCGTTGCCGGGTGCGTTTTGGACGGGCAGGGCGTTTCATTCAGGCAAGGCCTCGATAATCACTTGTGCTTCTGCCCAGGGATGATCGTCGGTCATGGTCAAGTGAACGTGCGCGACATAGCCATCCGGCGTCAGCTCGGCCAGGCGCTTGGCGGCGCCTTCTGTCAGTTTCAGCGTTGGTTTGCCGGATGGAAGATTGACCACTTCGATCATTTTCCAGTGTACGCCGCGTCTCGGGACGCCTGTGCCCAGCGCTTTGGCGCAGGCCTCTTTCGCCGCGAAACGTTTGGCATATGTGTCAGCTGTCAGTCGCCGCCGCCGTGCTTTTGCGATCTCGCCCTCTGTGAAGCAACGTTTTTCAAAGCGCTCACCAAAGCGCTCGAGAGAGCCTTTGATGCGCTCGATATTACAGAGGTCATTGCCGATACCGATAATCATGCGCGGGCCTCATCCATCAGCGTGCGCATCTGTTGGATCGCAGGTTCCAGTCCGGCGAAGATTGCCTCACCAATCAGGAAATGTCCGATATTGAGTTCGGTGAGTTCGGGAATGGCCGCCACAGGTTTGACTGTATCATAAGTCAGGCCATGCCCGGCTTGTGGCTCGATGCCCATATCCACGGCGCGTTTGGCGCACTCAGCGATGCGCTGAAGTTCGGCTTCGGCAAGCTCGGCTTCACCTGCTTGGCTCAGCTCAACGTATCGGCCTGTATGGAACTCTGTAATGTCAGCGCCCATGCGCTTCGCCGCGATCAGTTGAACGGGATCGGGCTCAATGAACAAAGAAACGCGGCTGCCATTGTCTCGCAAGGCGCGGATCATTGGTGTCAATTTGTTGTGCTCGCGCGCGGCATTCAGGCCGCCCTCTGTCGTGCGCTCCTCGCGCTTTTCCGGTACGAACATCGCTGTCTCAGGCTTATAGTCCATCGCAATCACATGCATCTCATCCGTTGCTGCCATTTCCATGTTTAGCGGCAAGTCGGTGGCGGCGCGAATGGCGACTAGATCTGGATCCATAATATGACGACGGTCTTCGCGCAGATGAAACGTAATGCCATCGGCGCCGGCTCTGGTGGCGATCTCCGCAGCGCGGGCAATATCCGGGTGGCGCCCGCCACGAGCGTTTCTGATCGTCGCGACATGATCGATGTTCACGCCCAGGCGAATGCGCTGCGCCATTATTTGAGCCCCCGACTTCCGGGCTTGTATGCAGGGATCGCTTGCAAGTCTGGCGGCAAGTCGTCCGCGTCATAATCGGGGAATTTGATCGACGCCAGAGAAACCAAGTCGCAGCCAACATCCGCTTCGCCACCGCTGCGATCGATGATGCAGGATCCGCCGACGACAGTACCCGGCAATTTGTTCAGCGAGTCGACGGTTTCACGAAACGACAGGCCCGTCGTGACAATATCTTCTGCGATCAGAACTCGGTCATTCTCGCCAATTTCAAAGCTTCGGCGCAATTCAAAAGCGCCGTCAACGCGTTCAACAAAGACGGCACGGCACCCAAGATGGCGCGCCAGTTCGTAACTCGGGATAACCCCGCCCATGGCCGGTCCGACGACGACGTCAATATCGCCGAGCTGGGCCTTCACTTTGCTTGCGAGGGCGCTGCAAAGCTTTGCGGACAGTTCGGGCTGTGAGAAGACCAATGCCTTTTGCAGGAAGACCGGACTGCGGCGTCCGGATGACAGAATGAAGTGCCCCTCCAGCAGAGCTCCGGCATCGCGAAACACCTGCAGGACTTGTTCATTATTCAAACTCGCTCTCCTCAATACGTTCGACGCGCTCGACCACGGCCAAAGCGCGCAGCGCAGCTTTGATTTGTTCCAGATGTCGTAAATCGTCGACTTCAATATCGAACGTCAATTCCTGAAAGCCCGGGCCGCGGCTGCGCGTAGAGACACTGGTAATATTGCCGCCGGCTTGCGCCACGACGCTGCATTGCTGCGCCATGACGCCCTTATTATCAGCGGCATTCACAGTGATGCGGCCTACAGCTCTCACCCCTGACTTGGCGAGTTCGGTCCATTGCAAGTCGACCCAGAGATTCGGCTGGTCATCATATTCAGCGACTTGACCGCAATAGATCGTATGCACAACCAGACCCTTGTCTGGCTGACGCAGGCCAACGATCCGGTCGCCAGGGATTGGGTGACAACATTCGCCGAGATGCAGCGTCACGCCGGGCGTTAGATTTTCGCCGGCAATCATGCTGGCCGCATGCTCATCATCGAGCATTACTTTTGGTTCTGCTTTGCTGGCATCAAGTTCCAGGCCGGGGAATGCCGCGATCAGGATGCGGCCAACTTCGTCCTGGTTGCGCCCCACTGCTTCAAACATCGCCTGGACGCCTTCGAATCCGGTACGCTCGCTAATCTTACGCATATCGACGCTGACCGGGTCAATTTCATGCTGGCGCAATGCGCGCTCCAGCAAGTTACGACCGAGATTGGAAAATTGCTGCGTTTCCAGCTCGCGGCGCAGGCGGCGCTGAGCGGCCCGGGCCCGCCCTGTGACACACAGCGTTTCATAGCCTGGCAGCGGCCTCGGTGTTTCGCGTCGTACGATATCGACAACGTCGCCATTCTGCAGCGGCGTTCGCAAGGTTCGCGGCACGCCATTCAGTTTAGCGCCATCGCACGTGTCACCAATCGCAGTGTGTACCGCATATGCAAAATCCAGAGGCATGGAGCCCGACGGAAGCAGAACCAGGCGACCATTTGGCGTAAACGCGAAGACATGCGTGCGATACATCTCCATCTTGGCGTGCTCGAGGAAATCGTCCGCATCGCCGCCATGCGAGAGCAGTTCACCGAAGGCCTGCAAATTGGCGGATGGATCGAGTCCGGCCGCGATCGAGCTATCGAGATCGAAACCATAGGCGCTGTCTTTGTAAGTCCAGTGCGCAGCGACGCCGCGTTCGGCCGTGTCGTCCATTTCTTCAGTGCGGATTTGCAGCTCGACCAGGCGGTTTCCACTGGCACGTACAGTTGTGTGCAGGGAGGCGTATCCGTTCGGCTTAGGTACCGAGATGAAGTCGCGGAACCGATCTGGCAGGCAGGCCCATTCGGTGTGGAACGCTCCGAGCGCTTTGTAGCATTCAGCGATGTCGTCGACGATCACTCTGAATCCGAAAATGTCAGCAACACCCGCAAACGAAATAGATTTCTTCTCGAGCTTGCGCCAGATGGAATAGGGTTCCTTGCGGCGGCCTTTGACTCTGCATTCGATGCCTTCGCGCTCCATCACTTGGCGAATGGCCAGTCGGATCCGCTCCAGGTCATCCTTGTTTCGAGATTCAAGAGCTTCGAGTTGAGTCAGGATTTGTGCGCGCGCTTCCGGGTTCAAATGCTGGAACGCCAGGTCTTCCATTTCAGAGGCGACATAGTGCAGGCCAATGCGCCGGGCGAGCGGTGCATAGAGGTCCATAGTCTCGCGAGCGACACGGCGGCGAGACTCTTCTGTCTTCTTGTAATGCAGCGTGCGCATATTGTGCAGCCGGTCAGCCAGCTTCACGAGCAATACCCGGACATCGTTGACTGTCGCCAGAATGAATTTCTGAAAATTCTCGGCCTGTTTGCTGGCCTCGCTTTGGTATTCCAACTGGCCGAGTTTAGTCACGCCGTCGACAAGTTCTGCGACATCGGCGCCGAACTGCGTCTCGATCATTTGCAGATCAACATCATCGCAGTCTTCAACTGTGTCGTGCAGCAGGCCGGCCAAAATGGTTGCCTGGTCGAGACGGATGGAGGCGAGCAGCGTCGCAACACGCACAGGGTGTGAATAATAGGGATCACCAGACTGGCGTAACTGATCGCCATGCTTCTCGCGTGCGAAATCGTAAGCATGATGTAACAGCGCGCGATCTGCATCCGGCTGATAGGCGAGCACAGTGCCCGCCAATTCTTCTTTTGTCAGAAAAGGCTCGTCATCACGTATTCCACGCGGCGGCCTTGAGGCGCGCGACCGGTCTGCTGATTTGACGGTCGCTGTCGCCATTTACACCTACATTCGGTCGTCGCGGCCGGACTCAAGCTCAGCCTGATAGGCACGCATGACGTCTTCTTCGGTCGCAGCTGGAGCAGATTGCAGAGCCAGAAGATCGGCTTCGCGCTCTTCTTCTTCGCCGGGACGAACTTCCTGAAGTTCGGCGATGAGCGATTCTTTGACCACTTTCAGATCAATCGTCTCATCTGCAATCTCACGTAGAGAAACGACAGGGTCTTTGTCATTGTCGCGATCGACAGTTATCGGCGACCCTTCACGAATCATCCGGGCGCGCTGAGCGGCCAAAAGGATCAGATCAAAACGGTTTGGGACTTTGTCTACGCAATCCTCAACAGTTACTCGTGCCATGCAAATCTCCTGTAGCCCGCCCTTATATGCAGTGCAGCACGCGAGCGCAACCCGGACTTGCATCGAAATATGGGCTCACTTATTCAACTGAGTATTGCGAAAATGACGATTTAAGACTGGACAAAAAATATGGCCTTTTACAAAGACGAAAAGCTCGCTTTGTTTATCGACGGAACAAACCTTTATTCCGCAGCGCGGGGGCTCGATCTGGAGATCGATTTCCGCAAGCTCAATCAGGAGTTCCGCAAACGCGGTCGCCTGCTAAGGGCCAATTATTACACGACAATCCTGGAGACGGAGGAGCATAATCCAGTTCGTCCTCTCGTCGATTGGTTGTCATATAATGGCTACAACACAGTGACCAAACCGGCGCGAGAATTCACAGACAAGGATGGGCGACGGAGGGTTCGCGGCAGCATGGATATCGAGATCACCACGGATATGCTCGAACTCGCACCGACCCTGGACCATATTGTTCTGTTCGCCGGGAATGGCGACTTTCGGCGCGTCGTTGAAGCGATCAAATCGAAAGGCGTTCGAGTCACAATCGTTTCATCTGTCAAATCCCAGCCGCAAGTCATTGCAGACGAGTTGCGACGGGAAGCGGATGCGTTCATTGATCTTGACGAAATGGCCGAGTTGATTGCGCGTCCGCGACAGGACACGGATGATCGCAGACCCGTAGGAGATGATGATGACGACTGAGGTGCCCGCTGAAGCGCCCAAAGACTGCGATCTCTGTCCACGGCTCAGACAATACATTCTCGATCAACGCGAAAAACAGCCGGATTGGTTCAATGGCGCCGTTCCAAGTTTCGGACCAGAAGATGCGGAATTGCTGATCATTGGTCTGGCCCCCGGCGTGACGGGCGCAAATCGCACTGGACGGCCATTTACAGGCGATTGGGCCGGCGACTTACTGTACGGAACCCTCGATAAATTCGGACTATCGTCCGGCAGCTATGACATGCGTCCGGATGACGGCCTAGAATTGCGCCGGACGATGATCACCAATGCGGTGCGCTGTGTGCCGCCGCAAAACAAGCCTGTTGGGGCTGAGATCAATCAATGCCGGCCGTTTCTGGCCTCGCGGATTGCGAACCTGCCCAAAGTTAAGGTGCTGCTTTGCCTCGGAAAAATCAGTCATGATTCGACGGTCAGGACCCTTGGTGCCCGACTCAAAGATCACCCATTCGGGCACGCGACAGAATATAAGATCGGCAATATCACGCTGCTATCGAGCTATCACTGTTCGCGCTACAACACGAATACCAAACGCTTGACTGAGGAAATGTTCGAACAGGTTTTTGCCCGCGCCAAAGCGCTAATCGATGCCTGAGCCTTGCCTCAAGGCATCAGCCCCATTAGCTATTCGGTTGGGATCGTAATCAAAGGGAGTATTCTGAATGACGCCACTATACGTCGTCTTGGGACTTGTTGTCCTGCTCGCCGTGTTTGTCATCGGCATTTACAATGGGCTGGTCGCCAAGCGGCAACGCTGCAATCAGGCTTTTGCGGACATTGATGTTCAACTCAAGCAAAGACAGAACCTCATTCCAAACCTGGTTGAGACAGTCAAAGGCTATGCCGCGCACGAGAAAGACACACTCGACGCCGTCGTTCAAGCCCGACAGGGCGCAGTGAGTGCGAATACGCCAGGTGAAATGGGCGCTGCTGAAGGCATGCTGGGTCAGGCGCTTGGTCGTCTGTTCGCGCTGGCAGAAGCCTATCCAGATCTGAAAGCCAATCAAAACTTCCTCGATCTGCAAGACGAACTGGCAGTCATCGAAGACAAAATCGCGGCAGCGCGTCGGTTCTACAACTCAGCTGTGCAGGACTATAACACAGCGCGCGAGCAATTCCCGGGATCGCTGGTCGCCGGTAGCTTCAATTTTGAGCCACGTGAATTCTTCGACCTTGGTGAAGACCGCGTGAGCATGAGCAAGCCGCCGGAAGTGAAATTCTAGGTCGAAATTGATCAGAGACGAAAGAGGGCGCTGCGGCGCCCTTTTTTATTTGTCGCCGAACTCCGGATCGCGTTTTTCAAGGAAAGCGGTCATCGCTTCAATATGGTCTTTGCTTTGGCTGGTCAGGATTTGCTGGCGATCCTCCATCGCCATTGCCGCATCGAGGCTCGGGGCATCGACGGCAAATCCCAAAGCTTCCTTGCTCAGGCGCAGGCTAAACGGCGCTGTCCGTAACATGTGTTCGATCAAGCCTTGAGCCGTCGTTTCGAGATGCTCGTTTTCCACGACATGAGAGACCAGTCCGATGCGCAAGGCTTCGTCAGCGTGAACGAACCGTCCCGTCAATAAAAGCTCGGAGGCCATGCTCATGCCGACAATGCGCGGCAGGAAATAGCTCGACCCCATATCCGCGCCCGTCAGACCAATCCGAATATAAGCGCAATTCATTTTCGCCCGCGGTCCAGCGATGCGGATATCTGATGCCAAGGCCAGCGACAGACCGCCGCCCGCCGCGGCCCCTTGGATCACTGAGATGATCGGTTGCGGGCATCGGCGCATGGCGCGGTAAATGTCACCAATCCGTCGCTGCGTCGCCATTCCGGCCTGTAGAGGCGCGGTCTTGGCCCAATCCCGGTCAGCGGTCCCGTTCGTCAAATCGAGCCCAGAGCAATAGCCGCGGCCGGCGCCCTGCAGGACGACAATGCGCCGGTCATGCCGCCGGTACAGGCTTTCGAAATAGGTTGCGAGGGCCTCCACCAGGTCCGGGTTGAGGGCGTTCAGGCTCTTTGGCCGGTTCATTGTCACCCAATCAACATCGCCGCGTTCTTCGACCAATAAGACCTCTGTCATAATCCTATCCTGCTATGGTTGGGAGCCATGTGGCCAGCGCGGGAAACGCGGCGACCAGGGCGATCATGATCAATTGCAAACCAATGAACGGGATCGCGCCGCGCCAGATATCCATTGTCTCGACCCCGTCTGGGGCAGCGCCGCGCAAATAGAATAGCGCAAAGCCAAAGGGCGGCGTCAGGAAACTGGTTTGCAGATTCAGCGCCATCAGAATGGCCAGCCAAATCGGGTCCGCGCCAAGAATGATCAATGGCGGCGCAACGATTGGCACAACCACAAAGACAATCTCGATAAAGTCCAGAAAGAAGCCGAGTATGAACATCACCAGCATCGTTATCGCCAACGCGCCCCAGAGGCCGCCAGGAATGCTGGTCAGAAGGCTCTCGACATAATGCTCGCCGCCATATGCGCGGAACACCAGCGCAAACAGGCTGGCGCCAATCAGGATGAGGAACACCATGCTGGTAATCTGCGCACCCGAATTGAGGGCGCTGGTAAATTGACTGGCGCGCATCAGAACCCGCGCGGCCGACAATAGTCCGCCCAGAAAGACCAGGCTTGCCAGAGCGGCGATGCCAATCCCGACATATTCGAGCGTCGATACGGCTTCGCGATTGACAGTGAGGTCGAGCGTGTTGCTCAACAGCCCGAGCAGCAGCAGACTGATAAACGCGCCCCAGATGCTGCCAAGATCACCGGTCTTGCCGTGTTCCGGCGCAAGGCGCAGTCCGGCGAGCAAGAGCGCGCCACCGGCGCCAATCGCAGAGGCTTCAGTTGGCGAGGCCAGGCCGCCCAGGATCGATCCTAAAACGGCAATGATCAGCAGCAGCGGCGCGCCCAGGCTGCGCATAATCTCGGCAATAGACAGCGGTTCCGCATCTTCATCGATCGTCACAGCAGGACTGGACTCTGGCCTGAAGATAGCAGTCATCACCAAGTAGAGGAGGTATAAACCAACCAGCATGAGGCCCGGGATCAGCGCCCCTGCGAACAAGTCGCCTACGGACACGACGCCGGCCCCGCCACCCGACCGCATCGCCGCGGCCTGATTAGCAGTGGAAACCGCGTCCGCTAGCAGGATGAGGACAATGCTCGGCGGAATGATTTGTCCAAGCGTGCCGCTTGCGGCGATGGTGCCTGTTGCGAGTTTCGGATCATAGCCTTGACGCAGCATTGTCGGCAAAGCGATCAGGGTCATCGTAATCACGGTCGCGCCAACAATGCCTGTCGATGCCGCGAGGAGCGCGCCGACAATCACCACCGCATAGCCGAGGCCGCCGCGCACACGGGCGAGCAGGCGGCTGGCTGTATGAAGCAAGTCGTCCGCGACTTTTGAGCGCTCAAGGATCACGCCCATCAGCACAAAAAGCGGCACGGCGATCAGGATCTGATTTTCCATTGATCCCAGAATTCGGCTCGGCAAATTGCGCAGGATTGGTAATGGGATCAGGTCCATCTGGACGCCGATCAGACCGAAGACGAGCGCGACACCGCCCAGCGTCAACGCGACGGGATAGCCTGCCAGCAAAGCCAGAATGGCGGCTAGAAACATTCCGAGGGCGAGGACGAGTTCGATTTCCATTACACACTGCCCCCGTGAGCATGCTCGATCTCTTCAGGCGGTGACAGTCCGCGAATGATCAGCGCTGATTTCAGCGCCTGGCTCAGACCCTGGCCAATCATCAAAATCGCAAATAGCGGCACCAGCGTCTTGAACAGATACTTGATTGGTAGGCCGTCGCTCTCATTGAACGGCTCAAGGTCCATCCATGTGCGTGTGATCAGGCCAGCGCCCGCATAGAGAATGAGAATGCCAATCGGGAAAATGAAGGCGAGGGCGCCGAAGAGTTCGATCCCGGCGCGTGTGCGCGGGCCAAACCGGCTGCGCATGATGTCGACCCGAACATGCCCATCGTCTCGCAAAGTCGCGGCGGCGCCGAGCATGAAAATCATCGCGAAGCTGAATATGACGCTATCATTCAGCCAGCTAAAGCTGAGTCCAAAAACGTAGCGCAGGAGCACAGCGCTCAATTGTATGAGAATGATCAAAAAGGCTGCGGCGACCGAAAAGCCCATAGCCACACCGCTGACCCGGTCCAGCAATCCACTTATGGAAGTCGCGACATTGGATAGCGGTTTCGGCGCGGCAAGCACGACGAGCGGCAATAAAAGGAGCGGCAGGCCGACATATCCTGCATAACGCAGTGCAATTCCAGCGATGTCGATGAACGTTTCCATTCAGCCCGTTTCCTTTTCCCCAAGGCGTACGGTCTACCCCTTAGAGTTCTCTCGCCGCAAGGTAGGGGCCGTCAGAAATCCGCGCCCAACCGCGCATTTTCGTCAACGCGTCTTCAAAGCTCTCATAAATGCGGCGTTCCAGATCGCCGCCTGAGCCAGCATCGCTGCGAATATCGGCCGAGACTTCCTGGACCCGCGCCATCACGTCATCCGGGAACTGGCGCATTTGCACGCCTTCCTCATTGATCAGCTTTTCGAGATGCACGCCGTTTTGATAAGTGAACTCGCCAACTGACATATTGTTCACTTCGTTGCAGGCGCTGCGAATGATTTGCTGCTCAGTCGGAGTCAGGCTGTCCCATTTGTTCCGGTTGATACCGACACCAAGCGCGCTGCCCGGTTCATGGAAGCCTGGTCCGTAATGGAATTTGGCCTCGCGGTGGAAACCTAGATAATAATCGTTCCACGGACCGACCCATTCCGTCGCATCGATCCGTCCGGTTTGTAGCGCTTGATAGATTTCATTGCCAGGCAGGGCTTCTGCGGCGCCGCCCAGAGCGCGGACGACGTCGCCGCCCAGGCCTGGAATACGCATTTTCAAGCCGCGGAAATCATCCAGGCTGTTTACTTCCTTCTTGAACCAGCCGCCCATTTGGTGACCGGTATTGGCGCCCTGAAAGGCAATAATGCCATACTGGCCGGACAATTCTTCCCACAACGCCTGACCGCCGCCAAAATCGATCCAGCCCATAATCTCAGCCGCGGTCATCCCCATTGGAACCGCCGTGAAGAAGTTGAACGCTTTCGATTTGGACTGCCAGTAATATTCAGCGCCATGATACATGTCGGCATTGCCGGATGCGACAGCATCAAAGGCTTCAAATGCTGGAACAAGTTCGCCTGCGGCATAGACCCGGACTTCCATCTGTCCCTCGGACAATACCTCGATCCGGTCAGCGACTCGCTGGGCGGCTGCGCCTAGACCTGGCAGGTCTTTTGGCCAGGTTGTGGTCATTGTAAGCCGGGTCTTTTTGCGGCGTATCGCAGGCGATGCGACGCCGTCGCCTTCACTCGCCGACTGACTGCATGCTGTTGCGGCAAGTCCGGCAGCGCCAAGTGTGGCCGCGCCTAGAAGTTTACGGCGATCAATCATTCGGACGCTCCTGATGGTCTATTCTGTATGTTCTAACGGTCGCCAATTGCCGCCTTCGAGCACTTCGAGAGGCTTGAACCGGCGCTTATAGTCCATTTTTTTGCTGCTTTTGATCCAATAGCCGAGATACAAATGCGGCAGGCCGAGTTCTGCGGCGTGCATTATATGATCTAGGATCATAAATGTCCCGAGACTGCGGCGTTCATATTCCGGGTCGAAGAATGTGTAGACCATGGAAAAGCCGTCGCGCAGCACATCGGTCAATGAAACCGCGATCAGCGGGGCGTCTGCTTCAAGGCCCAGCCGGTATTCAAACATCAGGGTCTGGACCGGACTATCATTCACCATCGCGCAAAATTCGCGATAACCCATATCCGACATGCCGCCGCCATCATGGCGATGGCGCAGATATGACTTCAGAAGCCGGAAATACTCGCGGCTGGCACGTGCTTCGATCGGTCGACGGACCAGATCACTATTGTTTTTGAGAATGCGTTTCTGATTACGGCTTGGCGCAAAATTCGCCACGTCGACGCGCACAGAGCGACACGCATTGCAAGACGGGCATGCCGGCCGATAGGCAACGCCCTGACTGCGGCGAAAGCCGGCGCGGCTGAGCTGATCGTGCAGAGCGTCCGGGTTTTCTTGGGTTAAGTGCGTGAAGCCTTTGCGCTCAATCTGGCCCGGCAAATACGGGCATGGACTTGCCCCGGTTACGTAGAAGCGTAATCCGTGCCGGAGACCCGGTAGTTGAAAGAGCGACTCGTCGAGTTTCATAACCTGTATCTATGCACCTAAAGATCGAAGCGCCAAGGGGCGACAATGGTAAACGCGGCCCACATAATGATGACCAATGGGCCACCAAAACGTAAAAAATCCCCGAACTTATAATGTCCAGGCCCCATAACGAGCATATTCGTCTGGTAGGCAATAGGTGTCGCGAAGGCACAGTTCGCGGCGTATATGACCGCTAACAGGAATGGAAACGGGTCTGCGCCGGTCTGCTCTGCGGCTGAAATCGCGATGGGTGTGAACAGAACGGCTGTCGCCGCATTGCTGAGAATGTTGGTTAATATCGCTACGACCAGGAAGATCGCAGACAAGATGGCCAGCGTGCCATACGGCGCCGCTAAAAGAACCACCAGTTCGGCAATCAATTGCGCCGCCCCGGTGCTCTCTAATGCGACGCCCATGGCCAGTGCTGCAGCGATCACCAGATAGATCCGTAAATCAAGCGAGCGCGCGGCCTGACGATGATTGAGGCATTGCAACAGGATCATTCCAGTCGCGGCAACAATTGAGGCCAAGGTGATTGAGGCGAGCCCGGTCGCTGCCATCAGGACCATCCCAATCGTGATCAGGCGCGCAACTTGAGCCCGTGCAGTGGTTGGGAATTCGCTCTGCGACCATTCCAGCAAGATCAAGTCGCGGCTGGTTCGGAGATCTCGAAACGCACTGATCGGCCCGCACAAGAGAAGCGTGTCACCGGCCTCCAGCCGAATCTGTCCGAGCTTGGTGCGGATCATGCGGCTGCGGCGTTGAATACCGAGTGTGACGGCGCGGGTCAGACGGCGAAAGCCGAGCATTTCGACGGTGCGACCTGCCATGCGAGACCCGGGCGCGATGACGGCTTCCACCAGGCCAAGCTGGTTTTCGCCGCTATCATCGGTTTCGGGCACGCCGCTTTGCCAGATATCCTGCAGCATGGCCGGCTTTTCAGACAGTAGATCCGTCAACGCCTGACGAGTCGCAGCCACAATTACCAGATCACCTGGCGAGAGGCGGATCTCATCATAAGGTGGCAGCAGCGCGCGTTCGCCGCGCTGAATCATCCGTACGGTCATATCTTTCAGTTCCGGGAACATTCCGGCGACGGCTTCTTTGCCGTCCAGGAAATGTCCGGATGTGACTTCAAACTGCGCGACAAATTGCTTGCCGGACTTGACCATGGTTTCTGTGAGTTCTTCCCGGTTGGGCAGCAAAATCCGGGAGGCAATGAACAAATAGACCACGCCAACCCCTGCGAGCATCAGGCCGAACACAGACTGATCAAAGAATCCGAGTTCGTTTGGCGTCAGACGCTCATAGGCATCTGCAGCGAGCAAATTGGTCGAGGTCCCGATTAAAGTCGTCATACCAGCAAATATCGACACGAAACTCAGCGGCATCATCAGGCGGGAAGTCGAAGCGCCCATACGCGCCGCAATCGCAGACATGATCGGCAGGAACATGATCACCACAGGCGTATTATTGGTGAAGGCGCTGGTCACGAATACCGCGAAGAAGGCGCCGATTAAAGTCAGGGCAGGGCGACGATCATATGAGCGAACGAGAGCTTTGGTCGGTCCCTCCAGCGCGCCCGTCTGGAACAATCCCTGACCGACGACGAGCAGAGCCATGATGGTGATCAAAGCCGGGTTGGCAAATCCTGACAGCAAGATTGCGAGCGAGATCTCGCTGCCATCATAGGCGGTTGCGCCAGGCAGGCTGAACAATAGGAGGAGCGCCGCAATGACGCAGACCGAGACCAGTTCCATTGACCAGCGGTCCAGCATGTAAAAGACAATGGTGACAACAACGGCCGCAAGGCTTGCCCACATCGGCCAGTGAGCCAGGATATCTGCGGACATTCGACCTCCCCGATGATTCTAACATCGTGGCTTTAGGTCTTAGGCGGTCTTCTGTGGGATGACCAGAACAATTGAAATTCGGCGATTGGCCGCGTCTTCCGGCGTGTTCTGTAATAATGGCCGGGTATGTGCCAGGCCTGCGACACCCTGAATGCGATGTTCGGCGACACCCGCTTCGATCAGCAAACGACGGGCAGAGTTGGCCCGATCAGAGGACAATTCCCAATTCGAATAACCTGCCGTAAGGCTCGGATGCGAATCTGTGTGGCCTTCAATCATGACCTGCATAGGCAAGGCAGAAATGGCGCGCCCAGCGAGACGGGTCAAATGTTCGCCTGTGGTATTGAGACGGCCATCGCCAGTTTCAAATAGCGGACGTTCCGCCATGTCAGACAAGTCTATGCGAATAAAATCGGCTTCTGCCGTAATCGTCACACTTGAGCCGAAAGCCGCAAGCGCCGGGTCATTGATCAGAGCTGTGGCAATTTTCGAAGCCTCGTCTTGCGGAACACTGGTGACCACTGATGCGATTTGCGTATCAGCGCCAAATTGTTGAGCCAGTGTCTGACGTTCGTCTTTCGAGACGCCATGAACGATCCACATGATCAGAAAAAATGCACACAAAGCTGTCAGGAAATCGGCATAAGCCAGCTTCCACGTGCCCAACTTGCGGGCGGACGCAGCGGGCATTCTGCCCTTATTGCGCCGGGATGAATAAGCGATTGCCATATTATTCCCTAAAGGCCCTTCTGGCCTAGTCTTGTTGCATAGTGCATCACGGTGAATATCGATTGAGAACTGGCAGTCAGATTTGTGTGAAATTTCACCGATCTGCCGGACGAAAGAATATGGAGAGACTGTATGGCGCGAGCAGCGTTTTTGGGGCTGGGTGTAATGGGACACCCGATGGCCGGACATCTGACGAAATCTGGCCATGTAGTAACAGTCTGGAACCGGACGAAGGAAAAAACCACATCCTGGGTCGACACGTATGGCGGAGCTGCCGCCAGCATGCCAGCGGCGGCCATTGACGGGGCTGAATTCGTATTCCTATGCCTTGGGGATGATCCGGATGTGATCGCTGTCTTTGATGAAATGGAACCCGCGATTCAGAGCGGCATGGTGATTGTCGACCATACAACGGCCAGCGCAGGTCTTGCTCGCGCGCTCACCGCACGCTGCGCCGATCGCGGCGCGCATTTCATTGATGCGCCTATCTCTGGCGGACAAGCGGGCGCTGAGAACGGCCAGCTTACAATTATGTGCGGCGGCGAGGCTTCTGCCTTCGCGCAAGCCGAACCCATCATGGCGTCGTATGGGAAGCGGATGACTCTGATTGGCGATAGCGGCGCGGGGCAACTGGCCAAATCGGTCAACCAGATCTGCATTGCGGGCATCGTTCAGGGGCTCGCAGAAGGCATGCACTTTGCTGACGAAGCCGGACTGGATGTCGCCAAAGTCATTGAGGCAATAAGCGGCGGCGCGGCGCAGAGTTGGCAAATGGAAAATCGCTGGGAGACAATGAGCCGAGGTGACTATGAGCATGGATTTGCCGTCGACTGGATGCGCAAGGATTTGCGGATCGCGTTGGATACAGCGCGCGATACTGGCGCCAGTCTGCCGCTGACAGCGATGGTCGACCAGTATTACGCAGACATCCAGGCCATGGGCGGACAGCGCTGGGACACCAGTAGCCTGCTCGCCCGAATGGGGCGGAGAAAATCCTAGGATGACCCCGCTTCAGATTGCTGACGCTTTAGGGATCTTCGTCTTCGCGCTGTCTGGCGGCCTCGCGGCGTCGCGGCGCGGTCTGGATTTTTTCGGAATTCTCGTCGTATCCTTATTGCCTGCCATCGGTGGCGGCACGTTACGAGATTTATTGCTCGATCGTCCCGTCTTCTGGCTCGAACAGTCCAACACCATCCTGATCGCCTTAGGCGGCGGCGTTCTGTCGGCAATCCTCGGCGAGCGGATTGCGCGGTTCAAGACGCTGATCTGGTTTGATGCCATGGGGCTGGCTTTGTTTAGCGTCATTGGCGCACAGGCGGCCCATGCGCTGGGACATGGACCGATTGTCGTGGTGATGATGGGCACAATAACTGCGAGCTTTGGCGGCCTGTTGCGAGATGTCGTTTGCAATGAAGTGCCGCTGATCCTGCGTGAAGATATCTATGCTACAGCGGCTCTGATTGGATCTCTTGTGTTCTGGGGCGCGGTTTCGTTCGAACTCGATGTGCCGACCGCCATGGTGCTTGGCGGCGTCGTCGCTTTCACGATCCGCGCCGGCGTGATCATCTTGAAAACGATCCAACCTAAGCTATTGGTTCCGTTCCGAAAAAAGGACCAGTCCTAAAGTATGAGACGATTAGATTTACACATGCGAGATGGTGAGCTGTTCGAAACAGCCCTGCGCGCCATCCGCGCCGCAGACCCGATCGACTATGTCGTCATCCCGCTTGAGCAACAGGACCGGCGGTTTGTGTCGGTTTTCCTGCGCGATGGCACGCAGCAGACCTTGATGGATAATCTCCAGACCTGCCTCGAAGGGGAACGAGACTGGCGAATCTCGCTCTTGCCATTGGAGGCGACTGCGCCGCAAATTCCCGAAGATAAGGATCTCGACAAAAGCCGCGCCTCCAAACGCAAAATGGCGTTGCGGGAAGAGATCTATCAGGACGTGCGCGCCGATTCGAAGCTCGACCGGGACTTTCTGATCTTTGTTGTTCTCTCAACCATCGTGGCGGCCATCGGTTTGCATTCGAACAGCGTGGCGGGGGTGATTGGCGCGATGGTAATTGCACCGCTCCTGGGGCCCATACTGGGCTTTTCTTTAGGCGCCGCTTTAGGCGACAGGGATTTGCTTTTCGGGTCGGCCAAGACTCTCGGGATCGGTGTCTTGCTGGCGCTCGGATGTGCGATCCTGATTTCATTCTTCATCCCCGTCGATTTCAGCAGTCGGGAATTAATGTCACGCGCGGAAGTGCGTCTTGATGGAATGGTGCTGGCCATCGCAGCCGGAAGCGCAGCGGCCTTGTCACTCACGCGCGGTGCGAACTCGACGCTTGTTGGCGTGATGGTCGCTGCAGCGCTCTTGCCGCCTGGCGCCGCTGTGGGACTATTCCTCGGAACGGGTGAATGGGCACTGGCCTCGCGGGCTGGACTGCTGCTCGGGCTAAACGTTGCCAGCCTTGTGCTGTCCGCTCTGGTTGTGTTCAGGCTGCGAGATATCCGGCCACGCAGTTGGCTCGACAAAAAAGGGGCGGATCGCGCCGTTGCAATCAATATGGCGCTTTCAGTGACTCTTCTATTGATAGCCGTCATATTGATTTTGGTGCTCGACCTTGGGGCAACGGTCTCGATCGGATAGAGTGGCGCGCATGTAAGGGAGAAATAGATGGCCAAGGCCCAGAATAAGACCAAACCGACTGATATTTCGCCAGAGGAATTCGTCGCCGCAGTTGAGCCGGAACGTCGTCGACAGGACGGTGAGGAATTGCTCAAATTCTTCGGCCGGGTCACTGGCCTAAAGCCTAAAATGTGGGGTCCGAGCCTGATCGGTTATGGCCGTTACCACTACAAGTATGAAAGCGGACGCGAAGGCGACATGCTGATAACCGGATTCAGTCCGAGAAAAGCCAAGCTCGTCATGTATATCATGCCCGGCTATCGCGAAGACGCCATGCAGGAAAAACTCTCCAGGCTCGGCAAGCACAAGCTGGGCAAGTCATGCCTGTACATCAACAAGCTCGCGGATGTGGATCTTTCCGTGCTTGAAGAAATTGTCCTCGATGGCATCGCCTATATGCACGAAAACTATGAGACCTGGGACGAATGAGCGCCGAGCGCGTTACCTATTATTGGTGTGTTCCCTCGCCGGACGATGAAGCCCGTTTTCAAGCTGTGATCGATGAGCTGGCAAAGGCGCAGGACGCCCCGCGTTTTATGCCGCACATGTCGCTCGCGTCAGTGCACGGTAGCGCGCCAGATTTAGCCTCAGTCTTGAACGGCCTTCGAGGATTGCAGCTGCGGCCAATAGAGATAGACGAAACGGACGATTTCACTATGTCGCTCTTCCTGCGCGTCGAGCCGAGCCCAGCATTGATCCGGGCGCGACAGGCCTTTGAGGGAATTGCGGGGTTTCGATCGAGCCGGTCATTCGATCCGCATCTCAGCCTGTGTTACGGGCCGCCGCCGGGTGGCGCTGCGAATCTGGAGAACGTGAGGGCATTGCTGAAAAAGACGATAAAATTCGACCGCTTAGTGACAGTCGATATTCCGGCGCGAGTTTCGACTTATGATGATATTCGCGCCTGGGACATTCTCAAGACGATACCATTTTGACGCGTCAGGTGCTTCGAGCGTCTTCAATTTTGCGGGCAAACCCTTCTGCGCCATAGCACCGGACGGACAGCGTGCCGATGGCGGTTTTGATATCTATGATTTTGGTGCCGATGCCGAAACGGGTCTCAATGGATGTGATGCTGCGCAAGGGTAAAACGACGCTCATCGAGTCCGGATCCTTGTGCAGGGCGCGATTGAGGCCATTGGGGTGAAACTCGACGGCATCAGGTGTCAGATAAGTTGTGCCGCCAACCCAAAGGCCGCCCATCAGCTTTTTCACGGCATTGGTGCCAAGTCTCCCGCCTGCGCCGAGCATAGCGCTCGCGCGATCGCCCATTTCTGCGTCTTTCATCAAGGCGTTCGCCAGTTTACGGGCAATGACATTGTCGGGTTTGGTCATGGAGTCTCCGGAGTTGAGCCATGTGTAGCATCAAATTCTTCCTGCTTGAAGCGCGCTCAGTGAGACTGAAGAGGCCGGAAAAGCATGTATAGCCCAAATAACGAATTGATTTAAACTGCGAAGCAGGCAAATACAGATGAAGAGGGGTGCAATAAATAGGTGCCCAAATGAGAATTCAAAAAATCGCTCTAAGTTTAATTGTTGGCGGCTCAGCGTGTTCGGCAATGTCGGCCTCAGCTTGTGATATTGCCAACCTATCCTGTTGGGATGACGGTAAGTGCAATATTCAATTCAAAAACCACACAGGCGAAGCCAATGGCGATGCCAGTGGAACTTCAATCTCTCAAGTTTCCGCTGCCCAAACGATTAAAGTGAAAGCTGAAAAATCAGATGGCGGCAAAGCGGGCAATAAGCTGACCATAGCGGTCAATGCCAGCAAAACGATGAATATGGAAAACAAGTACAAAAAGAAATTTTCGACCATTCAAGTTTCATCGACCAATAGCATAACAGACGGATTTTCGATGACGTGTAACACCGTTAGAAAAATCTTGGATGGCAACGGTACGTGCAAGATTTTCCACGGCACCACTTCCGATTCGTCGAATACGTTTGTGCTTGGCTATAGTTGCGATGGCGGCAAAGTTCGCGGACCGAATTTTTAGTCGGCGAGCTTCTTGGCGGCGGCTTCCGCGAAATATGTGATGATGCCGCTGGCCCCGGCGCGTTTGAAGCTAAGCAGTGTTTCCATCATCACGCGGTCGCCGTCGATCCAGCCATTCTGAGCTGCCGCCTGGATCATCGCGTACTCGCCAGAGACCTGGAACGCGAACGTCGGAATCTGAAACGTCTCAGAAACGCGGCGCACAATATCGAGATAGGGCAAGCCGGGTTTGACCATCACCATGTCGGCGCCTTCCGCAATATCCATCGCAACTTCGCGCATGGCTTCGTCAGTATTGGCCGGAGTTTGCTGATAAGTTTTCTTGTCGCCAATCAGCGCCGTCGCTGATCCGATAGCTTCGCGATACGGGCCATAGAAGCCACTGGCATATTTGGCGGCGTAAGACAGGATCATCGTATTGATGTGCCCAGCTTCTTCCAGGGCCGTACGGATCGCACCAATCCGGCCATCCGTCATGTCAGACGGCGCGACGACATCAGCGCCGGCCTCAGCTTGCACCAAAGCCTGTTCGATCAGCACTGCCGTGGTTTCATCATTCAGGACGTAGCCTGTTTCATCAATCAGACCGTCGTGTCCGTGACTGGTGAACGGGTCGAGCGCTACATCGCAAATCACGCCGACTTCAGGGGCTGCGTCTTTCATCGCCTTGATCACGGTCGGTATCAGACCATCGGGGTTCAGGCTTTCGCTGCCTTCTTCGTCTTTATGTTTCGGGTTGATGTGCGGGAAGATTGCAATCGCGGGAATGCCGAGATCACGGGCGCGTTTGGCGGCTTCTGCAGCTTCCTTGACGTTCAGGCGGTCCAGGCCGGGCATCGCCTCAACTGGAATGCGTGCTTCTTCACCATCATGGACGACCATAGACCAGATCAGATCGGACGGCGTCAAAATATGCTCAGCTGTGAGCTCTCTGATCCAGGCGGCCTGGCGTAAGCGGCGCAAGCGCGTTGCGGGATAGGTCGTTGATACTGGCGGGTTCATGAGGACTCCGATTTCGGGGCGCCGAAGCGAAACAGGCCGCGATGGACCTTTCGGCGCATAAAACATCTCTTGGTGACGTCCATAAACGGTTTCTGAGCGTCCTCAATCTCTTGCATATAGGGTTCGTGCTTTTCGCGCGGTATTTCTTTGAATCCAAGCGAGGCGTAGAAGGGTCCGTTCCAGGCAAGATCGCGAAAGGTTGAAAGGCTGACATGCGGCAGTTTGCGGCGTTCAGCTTCGGTCAAAACTTGCTCGACCAAAGCGCGCCCGATGCCCTTTTGACCGTGGTCCGGGTGCACGCTGACCTGATCGAGGTAGAGGCCTGCGCCGCGCAGCCTGATCAACGCGAACCCAACAGCCCAGCCATGTTGGTTTCGCGCCGCGATCACGTTTCCGAGCGGCATTTCAGTTTCGAGGACGTCAGCTGGCACATGATCGCTCAATGCTTCGGGCTCTAACAGACCTGTTGGCTCAAAAAGGGCAGACGCCGCCTTGTCGACTGCGATTAATGCAGGAACATCATCCACTTTCGCGGCAGTGATAGTATATCCTTCTGGCAAGTCAGACATTGACGCACGAATCCCCTAAGGCAAGTGTGCCGTTTAATAAGCATAAAGAGGGCCAAAAGCCATGACCACTCGCCTGACAGAAGAACAGGTCATGATCCAGGATATGGCAAAGCGATTTGCCAGTGATCGTCTGGCCCCGCATTCATCGGAATGGGATGCGAACAGTCATTTCCCAGTCGACGTCATAAAAGATACAGCATCGCTTGGCTTTGCCGGCATTTATGTTGGTGAAGATGTCGGCGGATCGGCACTCGGGCGTCTCGATGCGGCGCTGATTTTTGAGCAATTGTCCTATGGTGATGTGTCGACTGCAGCGTTTATCTCGATCCATAATATGGCGAGCTGGATGATCGATAAGTTTGGCTCCGGCGAACAGCGCAAGGCCTGGCTACCAAAGCTGACCAGTATGGAGCTGATCGCGTCCTATTGTTTAACCGAACCAGGATCCGGCTCAGATGCCGCGGCGATGAGAACCACGGCGGTCCGCGATGGCGAAAGCTATGTCTTGAACGGATCGAAGCAGTTCATCTCCGGCGCGGGCACCAGTGATATTTATGTGTTGATGGCCAAGACGGCTGATGCTGGCGCACGCGGCGTCTCAGCCTTTATCATTCCGATCGACACGCCGGGGCTTAGCTTTGGCAATAATGAACGCAAAATGGGCTGGAAATCCCAACCTACCTGTCAAGTTATGTTGGATGATGTTTGCATCCCTGTCGCAAATCGGATTGGCGAAGAAGGCCAAGGTTTCAAATTCGCTATGGCGGGTCTGGATGGTGGCCGCCTGAACATCGCGGCTTGCTCATTGGGCGGGGCGCAGCGGGCGCTCGACAAGGCCCTCATTTATGCCAAGGAGCGCAAACAGTTTGGCCAGGCGATTGCTGATTTTCAAGCTATTCAGTTCAAGCTCGCAGATATGGAAACAGAATTGCAGGCCGCGCGCGTCATGCTCTACGAAGCAGCCGCCAAACTTGATGCGAAAGCGCCGGATGCAACGCGCTGGTGCGCGATGGCCAAACGGTTCGTCACGGATACTGGATTCAAAGTGGCGAATGACGCGCTTCAAATCCATGGCGGATATGGCTATTTGTCGGAATATGGCGTCGAGCAAATTGTCCGTGATTTACGGGTTCATCAGATCCTTGAGGGAACCAATGAAATCATGCGCGTGATTGTCAGCCGGGATATGCTGAAAGACTGATCTATGGAACCACCGCACGACGAGACATAAAAAAGCCCGCGCTCATGGCACGGGCTTTTGAATTTGTTCTGAGATGACGTTTAGTCTTCGTCTTCCTTGAGCAGCTCTTCTTTGGAAACCGTCTCTTCTTTCACTTTCGCTGTTTCCAGGATGTGATCGACGACTTTGTCCTCATAGATCGGGGCGCGGAGCTGAGCCATGGCGTTTGGATCTTTCTGGAAGAACTCAATCACTTGGCGTTCCTGGCCCGGGAAGTTGCGGGCTTCGCTGATCAGCGCTTGTTGCACTTCCTGCTCAGAGATTTGGATTTCGGCAACGCGGCCAATTTCAGCCAGTACGAGGCCAAGGCGGACACGGCGCTCAGCAATGGTGCGATACTCAGCTTTCAGATCATCGTCTGACTTGCCTTTGTCTTCATCAGCGGTGCGTCCGGCATCCATTTCAGCCTGCAATTGTTGCCAGATCTGATTGAATTCCTGTTCAACCATTTTTGGCGGCAGTTCGAAATCATGCTTGTCGTCGAGCTGATCCAGAAGATTGCGTTTCGCTTTCGCGCGCGAGGCACCGGTAAACTCATTCTTGATCTGATCGGTGACCAGTTCCTTCAGTTTGTCGAGATCTTCGAGGCCGAGACCTTTGGCGAACTCGTCGTCAATATCCGGCGTTTTAGGGGCGCGCACTTCATGCACTTTGACTTCGAATACGGCGTCTTTGCCGGCGAGATTTTCAGCCTGATAGTTTTCAGGGAACGTAACTTTTATCTCTGTCTCGTCGTCCGCTTTGACGCCGACCAGCTGGTCTTCAAAGCCCGGAATAAAAGAGTTTGAGCCAATCACCAGCGTATGCTCTTCCGCGGCGCCGCCTTCAAATGGCTCACCGTCCAGTTTGCCGAGGAAATCGATGACGACAGCATCATCTGTGCGCGCTTTTGCGGTTTTCGCACGTTTGTCGAACTTCGGATTGGATTCAGCGATCTGATTGAGACGACTATCAATCTCGTCATCATTCACTTTCGCAACGGGCTTGGTGATGGCGAGTTTCTTGATGTCGACGGGCTCGAATTCCGGCATCACATCAACATGCATGTGATAGGAGAGGTCTTCGTCGCCATCGAGCACTTTTTCCATGTCGCTTTCCATGTGCATTTCCGGCTGACCGGCCGGGCGCACATCGGAGTCTTCAATGGCTTTCTGACTAGTTTCCTGAACCAGCGCCTGGACCACTTCGCCCATAATGTCCTTGCCGAACATCTTTTTGACGTGCGCGACCGGGACTTTACCAGGGCGGAAGCCTTTGAGGTTCATTTGCGGACGGATTTCTTCGATCCGCTCCTCGAACCGTTTTTGCAAGTCAGCTTTAGGGACGCTGACTTTATACATATGGCTCAAACCTTCATTGGTTTCGACGCATTCCATTCTGGTCATTCCTTATTGCGGGTCGGGTCGTCTTTTGAAAAGAGCTGAAACCCGCGCCATTGATCGGCGTTTTGGTGTTCGAAACGGCGGTCTATAGGGCAGGGGTGAGCCCATGTCCACGCTGGCGAGAGGACCTTTTGCAGAGAAAAGCATGGAAAGGGGTTGAGGCGTCTCAATTCGCCCGCTAAATGCCGCGCTCTACTCGTGCGGATGTGACGGAATTGGTAGACGTGCCAGATTTAGGTTCTGGTGTCGCAAGGCGTGGAGGTTCGAGTCCTCTCATCCGCACCATTTGCCGTTCTCTTGTGGGCTCAGGCAGCCGCCGTTTGAGGTTTCGCGGCTGCACTCATCTTTTCCTGCACAATCGACATAGGCGGGGCGTCAATCGGCTTGTTTATGGGCGCTGCAAATAGTGAGCCTGGCGCAACGCCAAATTCGCGGCGCACCATCCGATTGAAGCTGGCGTCAGATGAGAAGCCCCAATGTTCGGCAACATTATGGATCTGACCGCGTCGAAGCGGGTTTTCTGCAAGATTAGTGACGGCGCGATACAGGCGACGTCGGTTTATGTAATTGCGGACGCCGTCTTCGGCTTCAAACATGCGATAGAGTGAAGCGCGCGACACCCCGAATGAGTGTAGGACTGTGGTTACCGACAGATCGAGGTCCGTCAGGCGGTCTTCGATAAAGGTTTGGATTGACCGTTTCAGACTGTCGCGAGCATAGGCGCGCGCGCTCTGCTGGGCGGTGTCCGGCGACATTCCAACTGCGACGCAGCCGAGAAGGCGTTTTACATCATCTGGGGCAATGGCACGCGCGCCGTTCTTCAGCTGATTGAGCAAATTATCCATTTCCCGGCCGATCAGGCGACCCATCATGCTCTCTGCCGAATAGACTGGCGCGTGCAGAGTATCGGAGGGGGTGTATCCAATCGCCGAATGGGGCACAAAAATGCTGTGGGAATCATTGTTAGTGTTTACTGATGTGAATGATCGCGAAAAATCAAGCAGGGCGATCGCGCCGGTTTCGCACTCCACTGGCAAACCGGCAGTTTCGAAAGAGACGCGTCCGCTGGCGTAGCGATGAACGTGGATCAAATTGCCCGTCTCCTCAATATGCCAGTTTGAATGTTGGGAGACCATTCCAGGATATTTGGAATGGATTATCGTGATTGGATCCACGAACCAGGAGGCCATGCTGAATTCCTTGTCAGCATCGTTCTTGTCGGTTGGTGCTATTCCAAAAAACGACGCACAAGCATACATCCAGAGGTCTATCGGCCCGTTCAGCTTATGCTCG
>Ga0316204_10003944_pt1 | contig 28056 bp, 22 predicted proteins | sample 6monrhotite_MG_2_FD_205661 | JGI IMG/M metagenome (GOLD analysis project Ga0316204, IMG submission 205661) | Microbial mat bacterial communities from mineral coupon in-situ incubated in ocean water Damariscotta River, Maine, United States -... | ecosystem: Environmental > Aquatic > Marine >...
GCACCCTACACAAGCGACTAAAGTAAGTAGTGGATGGATTAAAAAAGGTCATGATCAGAGCATTAAAACGACCGGTAGCCGCACACGGCTCAATATCGTTGGAGCCATTGATTTAAATAACCTTGGCTCTGCCATCGTCAACCGATATGAAAAAGTGAATAGTGAAACAATGCAAAATTTCTTTGAAGCAATTAGAAAGCAGTACCCATCCAAGAAGAATATTCATTTGATTTTAGATGGTGCTGGATATCATCGCTCTAAAGACTTAAAGAATAAGGCTAAGAAGCTGAATATTAAACTCTATTATTTACCGCCTTACAGTCCAAATCTAAACCCAATTGAACGATTATGGAAGATTATGAATGAACATGTCAGAAATAATCAGTATTTTTCAACGGCTAAAGAGTTTAAAGATAAAATTGATGAGTTTTTTCAAAAGACATTACCCGATATCGGAGATTCTTTATCGAGTAGAATTAATGATAATTTTCAGATATTAAATCCTGCATCTTGAGGTGGGATGGGTATAAAAGGTCAAGCAAAAATAGAAAGCTGGTTGTATCAGGTCACTCGGAATGCGATTATCGACCACTATCGTACTAATAAAACAACTGAAGAATTGCCTGTGTGGTTAGAGCAACAAGAAGCAAGTAGTGAAGATAAAGTACAGCGAGAACTGGCCTCTTGTTTAGCACCAATGATTAATCAGTTACCAGAAAAATATCGATTGGCGATATATCTTTCGGAAATTGACGGAAAAAACCAAAAAGAAATAGCTGAGCGAGAAAATATTTCTCTGTCTGGTGCAAAATCAAGAGTGCAAAGAGGAAGAGTTTTATTAAAGAAAATGTTACAAGATTGCTGTGAAATACAAATAAACAAAAATAACCAGTTGCTTGATTATCATAGGAAAAAAACAAATAGCTCAAATTATTCGTGCGAAAATTAATTATTTTGCGTCCTTTTAGAATATTCATCGTCTATCTAACTGAAAAAATATTTTTAAATTTCCAAAGGAGAAATAAATGATTTCAGTTAGTAATGAAAAAATACGAGAAGAAGTTAGAAATCAGTATGGTAATGCTGCTAAAACTTGCTGTGGAGGTCCTAGCCCAAAAGATAGTGATGCTTGTTGCGCGGATGACTTCAAAGAGAAGGAGGCTGGCAAAGAAGGTTGTGGATGTAACCCGAAGTTGAGTGAGGTTAAGGTTAAGGTTAAGAAAAGTAGTATTTGCTGTGGGGCTTCTTCTCTATCTTCCCATAGCCTTTCCAAAGCACTAGGGTATTCAGAAGAAGAGCTATCTTCCCTACCTGGTGGTGCGAATATGGGGTTTGGTTGCGGAAATCCTCAGACTATAGCTTCGATCAAGAAAGGAGAAACCATCTTAGATTTGGGCAGTGGCGCGGGAATAGATTGCTTTTTAGCCAGTGAAGCAACCGGTAAGAATGGTAAGGTCATTGGTGTGGATATGACGCCAGAAATGATTGAAAAAGCGAGAAATAACTTACGCGAGTTTGGTGTGGAGAATGTTGAGTTTCGCCTCGGTGAAATTGAAAACCTGCCGGTGGCGGACAGTCAAATTGACGTAATCATTTCTAACTGTGTGATTAATCTTTCTCCAGAAAAGAGAAAAGTCTATTCAGAAGCTTATCGAGTTTTGAAGCCAGGTGGAAGACTCGCGGTAGCTGACGTTGTTATTACCGCCGATTTACCAGAACAGTTACAGTCAGATATATTCCATCATACTGCTTGCTTAGCAGGTGGAAGCCATACTAAAGAAATAGAAGGTTATTTGATAGACTTAGGTTTTGATCAGATAGAGATTTTACCAAAAGATCAGAGCCGTGAATTTATTAAAGAGTGGCTGCCAAATAGTCAAATTGAAGATTATATTGTTTCCGCTACTATCGAAGCCATTAAACCTAAAGTTTAAATTAACGACCTTGTCTTTTCTATGTATTTCGTAGAAAAGACAAGTTAGGCGAATTCTATTGGGTTGAAAATCCTTTATGAATGTGTGCAGAGTAGTTGTTTACATAGCTTTCAAACGTTCAATAATTGTTTTAGCAACTTTTTTTGCAGATTCGGGGTTTTGTCCAGTAATAAGACGGCCATCAACAACGACATTTTCTTTCCATGCTTTTCCGTAAATATGCTTAGCTCCTCGTTCAATGAGTTTGTCTTGTAATAGAAAAGGCATAATATGAGTCTGTTTTAAAAGCTCTTCTTCTTCATTGGTAAATGCAGCAACTTTTTTGTCTGAAACTAAATATTTACCATTCGACAACTTAATATCAACGAGAGCTGCTGGGCCATGGCAAATTGCAGAGACAATACCGTTATTTTCGTAAATAGCGGCTGACAGACGGTTAACATGTTCATTATTTGGAAAATCCCACATGGTACCGTGCCCTCCACCAAAAACAATCGCTAGGTATTCCGTTGGGTCAATTTTTGAAATAGGTAAACTTCTAAATACTTTGGCCATTAATTCAGCATCTTGCAAAAAACGTTGATTAGCTTCATCTGCTTCATCAAAGCTTTTTGGATCGATCGGAGCAATGCCACCTTGAATACTAGCAACATCAATTGAATAACCGGCCTTTTTAAATTCGTAATAAGGGTGGGTTAATTCCGGAAGCCAGAACCCTGTCTTTTCGCCAGTGTTTCCCAGTTGAGAATGACTGGTTAAAACTATTAATATCTTAGAATTATTTTTTGCATAGTTTATAGTTGAAGTAAAAGCTATCAATAATATAGCCATCAAATTGATTAAAAATTTCATTCTAATATCTCCAGAATATAAGTGACTTTGTCTTTTAATACTTTTGTTTAAGTATCTTGACATCAAGATAAATAGAATAGTCTTGTTTTATCTTGACGTCAAGATATGAATGTCATAGAGTTGAATTATGGACAGAGTTGATAAAATTATAAGACAATGGCATCAGGAAAGACCTGACCTTGATATGGCTTCAATGGAAGTTATAGGTAGAATCAAACAGTTATCGCAATATTTGCTGCGCGAGATGGAAAAAACCTTTTCTGTTTATGGATTAAACGCGGCTAGTTTTGACGCATTAGCTACCCTCAGACGTTCAGGTGAACCGTATGAACTATCACCAAGTGATTTGATGGATAGCACAATGGTCACATCTGGGACTATGACAAACAGAATTGACCAGCTAGTAAAAAATGGATTGGTTGAGCGTTTACCTAACCCGAAAGATGCTAGAGGATTTATTATTTCACTGACTAATGAAGGACATGATTTGATTGATCTAGTGCTTAATAAACATGTGAAAACTCAGACAAAATTGACAGAAGTTTTAACAAAAGAAGATAAAGATTCCCTAAACTTAATATTAAGGAAGTTTCTAGCTAGTTCAGATAATTAAACAAGTGTTTTATGTATGATTAGAGTGCTGGTGATAGTATTAGTAACTCGAAAGGTTACTTAAAAGAGGAAAGGCAAAAGTGAAAATAATCAAAATACTATCAGGTATTGTTGTTCTTTTATTAGGGTTAATTGCCTACAACTGGACAAGTATTGAGCGTTTAATTCATGTTAAATCTCTCTTTGATGCGGATAAAATTGTTTATAACTTTTCTAATATGGATGAAGCTTTGTTTTCTTCTGACTTACCTCGAAGTGGGGAAGAGCAAACATGGAATACTGATTTACAACCTCTGCCGGTTACTTATTTTGATCGAGGGAACGAGAAAAATACGGCTGCAATGCTAGAAGAATTAGAAACAACTGCATTAGTGGTAGTGAAAGATGGAATCATTATTTCTGAAGATTATTACAAGGGAACGAATAAAGACGACTTACGTATTTCATGGTCTATAAGTAAGTCTTTTGTATCAGCTTTAACAGGTCTTGCTCTAGAGAGTGGAGAGATTGAAAGTATTGATGACCCAGTGACTAAGTATGTCCCGATGTTAAAAGGTTCCGCTTATGATGGTGTACCCCTAAGGCATGTTCTTAATATGGCCAGCGGAATTGAGTTTGATGAAGATTATCTAGATCCTGGTTCCGATATTAACCAAATGGGTACCGTGCTTGGACTTGGCGGTTCGCTCGATGAGTTTGCGACGGAGCAGACTAATATAGCTCGTCCATCGGGAACCGCATGGCAATACTGTTCGATTGATACTCATGTGGTTTCAATGGTACTTAGGGCTGCTACGGGGAAAACACTACAAGAATATTTTGTTGAAAAGTTATGGTCTAAAATTGGTGCGAGTGCTGATGCTAAATACACCACTGATGGTAAAGGTAATGCCTTTGCTTTAGGTGGACTTAATATGCGAACCAGAGATTACGCATTATTTGGTGAGTTAATTCGTAACAAAGGTAAGCAAGGAGATGTTCAAATCATTCCAGCTGATTGGATTGAACAATCGACTAGTCATTCTGCACCCGCCAGAGAAGCTAGAGCAACCACTAAAACCGAAGACGCTAGTGTTTTTGGATATGGCTATCAGTGGTGGCTTCCACCTAGAGCGGACGGTGAATTCTTTGCAGTTGGTGTTTATGGACAGTATATTTATATTAATCCAAAAGCAGGGGTCGTGATTGCAAAAAATGCCGCTCATAGAGAATTTATGGAATCAGATGAAACGGGTGAAAGCTACATGGCACAAAATATTACTTTATTTAGAGGGATAGTGGAGCACTACTCTGATTGGAAGTATTCGCAAGAAACGGGTAAATGATAGGTCGATTGCGCATTAAAATGGCGTAAAAAGGGTTCTGATTATGGTTAATCTAAACGAGATTTATAGCAATCTAGACCCTATTAGCGTATCTTATTGCTATCGTCAGCAACAAAGTTGAAGCAAACTTCAATATATGTACACTTTATTAATTCTTTTTTCCCTTTTATCCCTCATTTTTTCTTTTTTGTGCTCCCTATGGGAGGCTGTTTTGTTAAGCATAACGCCATCTTATACTCAGCTAAAGCAGCAGGAAGGCGGTAAAGTTGGGCGTTTGCTCCAGGCTTACAAAGCTAATATTGATCAGCCTTTAGTTGGTATATTAACCCTTAACACCATTGCACACACAGTTGGCGCAATCGGAGTTGGTGCTCAAGCATTTCAGATTTGGCATGATGCCAATCCGCTAATTACCGCTGTAATAGTTCCTACAATAATGACATTAGCTATTCTTGTGTTGTCTGAAATCATTCCTAAAACATTGGGCGTTGCACACTGGAAAAAGTTAGTGGGTTTTACTGTTATTTCATTAAATTTAGTGATTATGATTTTTTATCCTATCGTATGGGTAAGTCAGTTGATCACAAAAAAGTTAAAGAAGAACAATGCAGAAAGCGTATTTTCTCGGTCTGAATTTCTCGCAATGACGGAGATGGGTGAGAAACATGGTGTTTTTGAAAAAAATGAGTCGGCGATTATAAACAATCTTTTGTTATTTAACGAAGTTAAAGCCGAAGATATTATGACACCGAGAACCGTGGTTCTTGCGGCAAATGAAGAAACCTCAATACATGATTTCTATCACGACAATAAAGAACTTCGTTTTTCTCGGGTACCTATCTATCAGAAAAACTCAAAAGATCATATTACCGGCTATGTATTAAAAGATAAAATGTTAGATAGTATGATTAATCAGTTAGGTCAAGATTCTCTCGCTAGCCTAAAAAGAGAAATAATTGTAGTTAAACAATCTTTCCCAATCCCTGATCTATTCAATTGCTTTATCGAAAAACGTGAACATATTGCACTAGTGGTTGATGAATTTGGCGGGACTTCAGGGATAGTGACGATGGAAGACGTTATTGAAACACTGCTGGGGCTCGAAATTATGGATGAAGTTGACAGCACCAAAGATATGCAAATATTAGCGAGAAGACATTGGGAACGGCGTGCGAAATCTTTAGGTTTGATTGAAGAGCAAATCACTGATGATTCAGCTGAAAAGTAAGGCGAAAGCAATAAAAAGTCATTTAAAATAGTCTAAAAAGAGTTAATTCTTAAACAAATGCAAAAATTAAGATTAAGAGACTTAAAGGGATTTGGTTCAAAGAGTGAAGAAATACTTGCCAAAGTCGACATTCATTCCGTCGATGATTTTATGAAAACTGAACCCTTTGAACTCTATGCAAAATTAAAAGAAAAAGTAAAAGGGACAGGGCTCAATTCTATTTATGCCATTATCGGCGCACAACAAGATATTCACTGGCAAGAAGTTGCTCGAAGCCGCAGAGAAGAAATTCTATTGCGTTTAGATGATATGGGGTTAGCGCCTAAATAGATTAGCAAACAATTATGATTGTTTTGTCAGAAAACCATTTTGTTAGAAAATAAGAATTTAGCCAGTTTTTAGCAAATAATCCTAATAAATAGTTAATCAAAAAATAAAAGCCTAATATTATCAACTAGTTATAAATGGTATAGTTATTGCTGTGATAAATGTCTGAGCTTAACAAACGACCTAAGATTAGATGGAGTGTTGAATTTGACACCGAGTTTCCCCCATTCTGTGATTGATTTACCCAAACCAAACGATTACCAAGAGCCGATTAAATCAGCTTTGACGTCTCAATTTATTGATCCTGAAGCCTATTTTAAAGCTGAAAAGAGAGCCAATTGGTATATCAATCAGATCATCCAAATCACCCAGTCAGAGGATTATCTTGGATGTTTAAAAGGTGATTATCAACAATGGTCAAAATCAGATACAAGATTAAATACCAAATTAACCAGTTCTTCGGTCAGTCTCTCAGAATTAGAAGGAAAACAGCAACTTGATGAAAGGCTGGATACTTGGACTTTTCTTGAAAAATTAGATGCAGAAAAAAAACTAAAAACGTATTTAAACAAAAGCATTAGTTATATTTATATGCGAGATCTTGGCAAATCTTTATCAGATAAGTTGGTTCAAAAACAAATTAAACAAGCAGTTAAAAAAACTCATCAATGGATAAAAACTCAGACGAGATCAGACGGTGCATCTAATAATACTTTTGACACGGCATTCTTATTTGAAAAAGCCAAACAACATGGAATTGAACTAACCTTTGAATGGTTAATGGATAAGCTATCTTCGGTAAAGCAATCTATGCCGGAAGAGATTGATCAAACCAACGGTATGAGAAAGCTGGTCAAAATAATTGCTGGGGTCGTATTACATCAATTAGTAGATCCAGATGAATTAGATTCAGCTAAAGAAAAAAGCGATAAACTGAGCAATGCCATTAAATTGGGGTTTAGCTACGGCATAACCTATCCGCTTGTTGATGATTTACAGGACTCTTCGTTCGCTTTAGATATGAATGATAAACAGATATTTAATCAAGCCATTCGACAAAGTCTGTTGAATGGCGAAGTCGTTGAGTGTCCGAAATTTAGTGAGTCTAACCAAGCTAAAATGGAAAGCGTTTATAGAGAATTAAGAGAAGCGTTTGAGTTAATTCATAGTCTTCAATCGACCGCCCAAGCAAAAAAATTCTTTGAACAAGCCTTTGTATTTTTTGAAGCGCAAGATATCGATCGAACTCGAAGGTTAAATGATAAAAGCTATACTGACCAAGAATTGTTTCTGCCTGTCATATTAAAATCTGCTGGCTGTCGTTTGATTGCGAGAGAAATTATTGATAACAAAAGTAATCAAGAGTTTGATTATCGAACATTTTGTTTTGGGATCTACAACCAGTTCAATGATGATATAAAAGATATCTTTGATGATTTAAGCGAGAATAACGTCACGCCATATACTTATTATTTACACAATAAAGATCTTTTAACATCAGAAGTAGGCATTACAAATCCCTACCGAATTTATTGGGCGGTTGTATTCTATTTGATAAACGAGGTTTATCAGAATAACCCAGCGAATAAAAACTTATTATTAGAACGCAGTATTAATGCTCATAAGAGTTTGCGTGCAGCTATTGGTAACGAGTCTTATGAGCAGTTAAGAAAGTCTCTACTAAATACCGGTAATAAAGAGTTTGACCTAGTAATTCATCAGCAAGTTGTTCAACCTAATGATGTCGCTTGGTTTGATAAATTAATTAGTCGCGAAATAGCGGAACATTTTTCCCAGCAAGATAAAAAGCGTGAAAAATTTAAGGAGAAATTTGATCAAACAAAAGAATTCATTGAGCAGAATCTATCTCTATCAAATCATTCTCGATTAAAGACATCCACTTTAGTTAATGCTGCTAACTATAGCTTGTTAGCTGGTGGAAAACGTTTACGTTCGGTACTTGCTCATGTCATGTGCGTTGATCGATATAACTTATCTCCAGAACAAAGTATTAATGTCATCAAATTGCTCGAATACATGCATACTGCATCCATTATTTTTGACGATAAACCATCGCAGGATAACTCTGATCTACGTCGAGGAAAGGCCTCTTTACATGCCCAGTATCAATGTGAAGCAACTGCAGAACTAGCAGGGGTGTTTTTGATGATGCGCGCCGTTGAAGTACAAAGTCAAATAAAAGAGATCGAGCCTCAGCGGGTTTTAGATTCTCTCAGTTATGCGGCCAATACAACTCAAGCAATATGTGAAGGCCAGCTGCAAGATTTGAAATTAAATTTAAACACTTCAGATGTAGAACAACTAGAACAAATGAGTCTGTTAAAAACAGGGTTAGCGATAGAAGCAGCTCTAATGATTCCTGCGATTTTAGCTGGCGAAAATGATATCGAAAAAGGTCACATCAAACAATTTGCAAAGCATTTAGGTTTAGCCTTTCAGATCAAAGATGATTTGCTGGATCTCACAAGTAATAGCTCGTTACTCGGTAAACCGGTGTCCTTGGATGTGATAAACAATAAAGCTTCATTTGTAACTTGCTTGGGCGAAGATAAGGCGAGAGAAAAACTCTATCATCATTACCACTCTGCTCAAGATTTACTTGAGCATATGCTTGAAGTGAAAGATTTTATGGCGCAAATTTTAGATTACGTGGTTTATCGAAATAGTTAACGAGCTCTTTTTCTAGGTTTTTATTAAATGCCACTTACTAACTAAGCTGCTCCTAATTTCATTTGATCTTCAAATTGTGCCGGAGGTCGGAAATTAAAGCTGACTTGTGATTTAGGATCTGGTTTGGTTACATCTGTTTTATTTTGATTAGAATAGACATTCATTGAAACGCTTTTTTGTACCTTAGCAAAACGTAGGTGCAGTCTCGAAGCAATTCGAATATCATTTTTAAGCACTGCTAACACATCAGCTCTTGACGGTGAGATAAGATTGGATTGACTCGCTAAAGAAAAAAGATACTCATCACCTACATTTTTTCGACTAATTAGTTTTTGATCAAGTAAATTTAGCTGAGAAACTTTTTTGTCTTGAGTTTGACTAATAGCAACAAGCTGGCGAACTCTCATTAGCTGAATACGTAAATCCAAAATAATTTGAAATGGAATGTTGAGAGTAAATTTAATCTCGCCATTATTTTTTCTAACATTAATGTTATTTTCTTTGATATTGATATCTGATAACTTTAAATTAACCACTTCTCTTAGTTTTAAATTACCAAGCAATGCGAGCTTGGACATCAGCAAACAACAGCCAGTCATATTATTTAGAACTGAAAAGCAGGTTTTATTTCCAAAACGGTTCAAAAAACCATGGCGTTTTTTTAGTTTCACATAGTTAAGTTCACCAATATCAATTTTTAGAAAATCCTTATACAAAAAAGTGATCGCTTCAACCGCCTTTAATTGGGTTGTATGGGCATAGTTATGTTCAGTGGCAAGCAGCGAGATAAAGGTTTCGATATCTGAATGGTTAAGTCCAGAAGGATGCTGCCGATTATGAAAGCGGGTAAAACGTAACACCCAAGAGACGATATTATTAATTTCACTGTCCGTAAGCTGTTGGTTATTTGCAAATTCACAGAGGCTATCAATCAATAGCTGTTCTTGGATTTCGGGTGAATTATCATTAATAATAGTATTTAGAGGGATCATTTTAACACTCCTACTCATATAAGTAGTGTTGATACTAGTTGTACGAGTAGTGTTTGTCAAGTGTTGGTTGGCACTAACTCTTGAACTATTTGATAAACATCGTCATTGCTGTCGGGTTACTAGTTAGTAAATTGTATTGTTTCGCTGGAAATTTTTAGTATTCTTTTAGGGATAATGGCTATAAAACGACTGTCATGAATTGGTTGGTATTTTGCCGGAAATATTTTGGATATCGCGCTTTGCTATTTGATAAGCGACTGGTAAATATCATTTTTTTATTTTTCAATCTGACTATATTGCTTTTATGCGTATAAAATATACATCGAATCACTGAGATACAATGAATCATTTTAATGACAAACAAAAAGAGTATTTATCTAGCAATTTCACCGATATTAGATTGTCGGGTCAAGAAATTAGCGAAATGCTTTTTGAGGAGTGTGATTTTAGGGACTGTGACTTTAGCGAGGTATCTTTCCTTGATTGTAAGTTCATTGAATGTCAATTTTTAAAATGTAACTTTAGTGTTGCAAAGTTTGATAAATGTAAATTTACTGATGTCGTTTTTGATGATTGCAAACTAATTGGCATTGACTGGACTCGAGTAAATTGGCCAGATATTGCGTTGTTTTCTCCTCTTAAGTTTTTCAAATGTAACATTAGTGATTCTTCATTCTTCGGGCTTCTTCTTGACGAAATAGTGATTAAAGAATGTAAAGTACATAATGTGGATTTCAGAGAAGGCAGTTTCCGTATGGCAAATTTTAAATTTTCGGATTTTAGCAACAGTCTCTTCAATGAAACAAATTTAACAGAATCTGATTTTACTGAAGCGGTTAATTACAGTATCGATATTAATTACAATATAATTGGTCAGGCTAAATTTAGCAGACATGAAGCAATAAGTTTACTTGAGGGCTTGGAAATCGAATTGGTAGATTGAGAGATCTGGTTGGAATCGTTTATCAAGTCGTTTGACATGGAAACTACTTGCGCGCCTTCGGCACACAAGTAAGACAACTCAGTGCCGTAGGTTGGTTTCGTATTTTTGAACCCAACAACATTGATTGAATGAAATACAAATTTTAATTGATAAATCTGAATTATCGATTCTGTCTACCACGAATATAGTCCACTAAAGAAGGTTTTTCAAGAACATACTCACCTCGCCCCATTTTGGTTATCAACTGCTTTTTGATGAGTTTATTCACCGTATATTGAATATTTGGTATCTTGATTTTCTTGCCGGTTGATTGACTAAGTGATTTTGCTCTTTCAGTTGAGAATAGGTCAATGGGTGTTGTTGTTATTGCTAATAGTACCTGAATATCCAAAGGGTTAAGACTGTTGTAGATCCCAAGATAGTTTTCAACGTCAAATATTTCATCTCTCACTATTGATAAGGCTTTATTTAACGATACTTGATGCAATATTACTTTATGCAGTACTTTAATAAACCAATAGGGAGACTGATCAAGTGAGTTAAATACTTTTGTTAGTGCTTTTGTAGAAAGGGTTATGGAATGGTCTGTTTTTACCTTGTTTTGACAAAAAGTGATGAACTCTGGTTCCATTACTGGAAAATCCATTCGCTCTACTGAATTATAAAATGCCGCATTCGATTGATTAAATAATTGCCTCATTCCAGAGCGTGAGGAACCGGTAAAGACGATTTTTACCTTATCAGGATTTCTATCTGCGGCGGTTCGTAAAGCAAAAATCAATGGCTCGAACTGTTTATTGGTGGTTAGGTGCTGGATCTCATCAATCATCAACAATAGCTTCTTAGCTTTTTTGTAGTTAGCGATTGTCGAAATGAGATTTCCAATCTCCGATAATTCATTGGATGATGCTTTTTTGGCGGGTGAAGAAAAAGCGATCTCCGCTCTTAATGCAGTATTACCTAATGATAGCTTTTGGATAGGTGTTGTTAACAGTGTAGAAAGCTTGCCACGTTTTTTGATGATTTTAAGGGAGTTTCGAAGAGCTTCAAGTATGGACAAATGTGGACTCTCGATGTTATCCCACAAATTTACGTAAACGGGATAATAGCCATTCTTCTCAGATAGAGGTGCGAGATCATTCATTAGGTAAAGTGTTTTACCCCTTCGTCTAGGCGCAAACAGGGCAAGTCGATTAATTAAACCGATATCCAATGCTTTTAAATACTTCTCCGCAAGCAGCTTTCGACTATAAACCCATCCACCCATTAAACTATCCTCCGTCCTAAATTATACCTTATTATAGCATAATTATATAATTATAGTGTCTTACTATAAAAGGGTATAATTGGTGACTTAACTAGTGGAGTAATGCAACTTTATATTAGAACATCGATTGATTAAATAAGCGTTCTAAAAACATAAAGTGACAAAAAATCACCCACCTAAAAAAGCTTGATAAGCTAAATTATTAGTCTCTTCCTGCCATTCATATCCTAACTCTTTTAGATGTCTAAAAAACTCAAATTGTTGATCATCATTGACCTCAAATCCCGCTAAAACTTGCCCAAATGCCGCGCCATGATTCCGATAGTGAAATAACGAAATATTCCAAAGCTCACCCAAGGTGTTTAGAAATTTCTCTAATGCGCCGGGATATTCAGGAAATTGGAATCTAAAAATCCGTTCATAGGATGAATGATTTGAACTACCACCTATCATATAGCGAATATGTAATTTAGCGAGTTCATTGTCAGTTAAGTCGTTCACTTGATAATTGGCTTTGGTTAGATTTTCAACCAGATGCTCTCGTTCATTTTCTTTATCACTTAATCGAACGCCAACGAAAATATGAGCACCTTTGTTTTCAGAAACAGATGAATTCTTAGAATTGGTTTTATCAGAATAACGGTAATTGAATTCAGTAATCACTCGGCCATCGAGACTTTGACAAAACTTTCTAAAGCTGCCTTTTTCTTCAGGAATAGTGACGGCTAGTACCGCTTCTTTTTTCTCCCCTAACTCACATCTTTCAGAAACGTAACGTAAATTATGAAAGCTCATATTAGCACCCGATAAAATAGCCACCATTTTTTGATGAGTGGAATAGTCGGGTGATTTTTCCAAACAGTATTTTTTGATTCCAGCTAACGAGAGTGCTCCAGCTGGTTCAGCGATAACTCTTGTTTGTTCAAATATATCTTTAATTGCTGCACAAATTTCATCACTGCTCACAGTGATAACTTGATCGTAATGTTCACGAATTAAGCCAAAGGTTTTTTCACCAATTCGTTTTACCGCGACGCCATCAGCAAATAATCCAACATGATCTAAATCAGTCGGTTTTCCATTTTCTAAAGCAATCTTTAAGCAAGCCGAATCTTCAGCTTCTACGCCGATAATTTTTGTATTAGGTGACAGTTGTTTGATGTAAACAGCCATTCCAGCTAACAGTCCACCGCCGCCAACAGGAATAAATATCACATCGGAATCCGGCTGTTGTTGCAACAGTTCTTTTGCGATTGTGCCTTGTCCGGCAATCACATCGATATCATCAAAAGGATGAATTAGTTGAAGTCCATTTTTGTTTGCATAAATAACCGATTCCTCTTGGGCACGGTCGAAACTTTTACCAACCAACTTAACATTTCCGCCTAAGCGTTTCACATTTTCGACTTTGATTTCTGGCGTGGTGATAGGCATAAAAATAGTTGCTTTTAACTTTAACTGTTTAGCCGCCAATGCTAAGCCTTGAGCATGGTTTCCCGCCGATGCCGCAACCACTTCGGTTAACTGATTATTAACTTTGGCTTGCTCATCAATTAAGTTGGCTAACTTATTATATGCGCCTCTAATTTTGAATGATTGAACGGGTTGTTGATCTTCTCGCTTAAGAAAAATCTGTTGATTAAGTTGGGCAGACAATTTTGTCATGTGAGTTAATTCAGTTTCTTTGCAAACATCGTAAACTCGCGCGAGTAGAATTCGTCGTAGATAATCTAAATCTTCATTTTTTTTTGAAAGTTTTTTTTCTGCTAAGTCTTTATCTTCGACGATATTGGCAGTCATTCTTTTGTTCCGGAACGGTTATTTGTTTGGGAGCCTGTATTAGGTTCTAGGTGGGCATAAGGTTGATCAAGAATCTCACGATTTCTAACGGCACCTTTATCGGCACTTGTAGCAAGCATGGCATAGTTTTTTAGTGCGTAGCTAATAGGTCGAACTCTATTTTCTGGCTGCCACGCGGCTAATCCTTTATCGATCATTTTTTGTTTTCTGACTGATAATTCTTGATCAGATATTTGTAAGCTAATTTCTCGCTTAGGAATATCAATAGAGATAGGATCACCATTTTCAATCAATGCAATGGTTCCTCCACTAGCGGCTTCTGGTGAAATATGACCAATTGACAAACCAGAGGTGCCACCTGAAAAACGACCATCGGTAATTAGCGCGCATTGTTTGCCTAAACCCATGGATTTTAGATAGGTGGTTGGATACAGCATTTCTTGCATTCCTGGGCCACCTTTTGGTCCTTCATAACGAATCACAACGACTTCGCCAGCCACAACGCTGCCCGATAAGATACCCTTAACCGCATCATCTTGGCTTTCAAAAACATGAGCCTTGCCTTCAAAGGTTAAATTGTCGTCATCAACGCCAGCTGTTTTAACAATACAGCCATCGATTGCGATATTGCCGCTTAAAACGGCGAGTCCACCCTCCTTAGAAAAAGCATGTTCATATTGTCTGATACAACCATTTACACGGTCATCATCTAAAGTATCAAAACGACAATCTTGACTGAAGGCTTGAGTGGTTCGAATACCTGCTGGGCCTGCTCGGAAAAATTCTTTAACTTGTTGATCGTCTGTTACCGTAATATCGTAATCTGAAATTAGTTGAGCAAGTGAAGTACCAAAAATATTCTTTGCTTTAGTATCTAATAAGTTAGCTCTTGCCAGTTCTCCAAGAATCGCAATCACGCCGCCAGCCCTGTGCACATCTTCCATGTGATACAAAGGTGTGGATGGCGCGACTTTACACAGATGAGGAACTTTTTTGGAAAGTCGGTCAATATCATCCATCGTAAAATCAATGTCAGCTTCTTGAGCCGCTGCGAGCAAATGCAAAATAGTATTGGTCGATCCGCCCATCGCAATATCTAAACTCATGGCATTTTCAAAGGCGGATTTATTGGCGATATTTCTAGGTAAAGCGGAAAGGTCATCATCTTCATAATAACGTTTTGCAAGAGAAACAATTTGCTCGCCAGCTTTTAAGAATAATGATTCTCTATCTTTGTGAGTGGCAAGCATTGAACCATTTCCAGGAAGTGCTAGACCGAGCGCTTCGACTAAACAATTCATCGAATTGGCGGTGAACATTCCAGAGCAAGAACCACAAGTAGGGCATGCAGAACGCTCTATCTGATTGCTTTCTTCATCATCGACGCTTGGGTCAGCGCCTTTAATCATGGCATCAACTAGATCAAGTTTGATAATTTGATCCGAGAGCTTGGTTTTTCCTGCTTCCATTGGACCACCAGAAACAAAAATAACCGGGATGTTTAATCGCAATGCTGCCATTAACATTCCGGGAGTAATTTTGTCGCAGTTAGAAATACACACAATAGCATCGGCACAGTGGGCGTTAACCATGTATTCAACCGAGTCAGCGATCAGATCACGAGAGGGTAAACTATAAAGCATTCCAGAATGCCCCATCGCAATGCCATCATCGACTGCTATGGTATTAAATTCTTTAGCAACTCCGCCGGCTTTTTCGATTGCACCAGCAACCAATTGCCCCATATCTTTTAAATGAACATGGCCGGGAACAAATTGAGTAAAAGAATTGGAAACAGCGATAATCGGCTTATCAAAATCTGAATCCTTCATTCCGGTTGCTCGCCATAATGCACGAGCACCTGCCATGTTTCTACCTTGAGTGGTTGTTGCTGATCTTAATTTTGGCACAGTGTAATTCTCTTTCTTAAAATACTAAACGGTCATTGCGAGCATAGCGCGGCAATCTTTTAGTTTAAACCGACTCTAACCATCCATATTTATCTTCGGTTGTTCCGTCAAATAAACCAAAAAATGCAGATTGAATTTTTTCGGTAATAACGCCGCGAGAGCCAATTCCAATTTGAATTTTGTCAACGCTTTTTACTGGAACGACTTCGGTTGCGGTGCCGGTCATAAAGACTTCTTCGGCTAAATAAAGAGCTTCACGGGTAATCTGTTCTTCGCGGACTTGATAACCCATATCTTTTGCCATGGAGATTACTGCATCTCTAGTCAAACCTTGTAAAATAGAAGCGCTACCAGGCGGTGTATAGATAACACCTTTTCTAACTAAAAAGACATTTTGGCCTGCGCCTTCACTAACAAAATTATTCACATCAAGCGCGATACCTTCTGCATAGCCGTGACGAGAAGCTTCACAAGATATCAACTGAGAGGATAAATAATTTCCACCGGCTTTTGCTGCCGTGGGCATGGTATTAGGTGCAAGCCTATTCCAGCTTGAAATACCCACTTCAACACCTTGCGCAATCGCTTCTTCACCGAGATAAGCATCCCACGGAAATGCTGCAATGATGACATCGGAAACAGCATCAATTGGTGGACGTAATCCCATCCCAACTTCACCCAAGAAAATAAGTGGGCGTAGATAGGCTGATTTTAATCTATTTTCCTTAACGGCATCTTTGCAGGCTTGGCTAATTTGTTCCTTAGTATAGGAAATATTCATCCTATAAATTTTTGCCGAATCAAATAAACGGTCGATATGTTCTTCTAGACGAAAAATACAGGTTCCTTTATGCGTGTCGTAAGCACGAATTCCTTCAAACACTGACGAGCCATAATGTAAAGCGTGACTCATTACATGGACAGTTGCGTCTTTCCACGCAACAAATTCGCCATTAAACCATATGAGATCTGAATTAACTTTAGCCATTTTATTTTCCTAACTTATTATCGGTTATTTAAAAAAATTATTGTTTAAAAATGCTATCCATTAAGCTTGTTTTTGCTGTGCTACTAGCGCAACAAGATTAACATGTTTGATATCAAATAACTTGTTCAATTGATTGTAGAGTCTTTGAATATTGAGCTCTTCAGAAATAGGTTTGCCCGTTGATTGAACGGTTAATTCAATATCAAGTTGTTGTTTTTGCTTATTTGATAAAACGCTAAAGTTGATGACCGAAAATCCACGATATCGAGTGACTTGTAATAACCTTTCTAATACGGTTGGTTGGTTGTATGCAGCTATTTCAATAGTGTGTTGGTACATGATATTTTCCTATCAAGTTAAATATTAATTAATGCTCTGAATCATTTTATCGTTTGCGGTTTCGGGTGGCACTAATGGCCAAACATTTTCAAAGGCGTCTATTTTTACATGTAATAGATAAGGACCTTGGTGAGCCAACATATTTTGAAGTGCATCTGAAACTTGGCTCTGCTGAGTAATGGTTGTTGCTTCAATATCAAAAGCTTTCGCTAAGGTAACAAAATCTGGATTATCAGATAGGTCGGTTTCGCTATATCGTTGTTCAAAAAATAATTGTTGCCACTGCCTAACTAAGCCGAGGCGACTATTATCAATGAGTAATATTTTTACTGGTAACTGATATCGCTTGATTGTAGCTAACTCTTGCACATTCATCATAAAAGAGCCGTCGCCAGAAATACTGATTACTTGGGCATTTGGATGACTGATTTGCGCGCCGATCGCTGCTGGAATTCCAAAGCCCATGGTTCCTAAGCCGCTACTCGATAGAAATTGCTCAGGATGGTCGAATCTCATATATTGAGCAGCCCACATTTGATGTTGACCAACATCGGTAGTGACATGAAAATTATTGATTGATTGAGAACCATCAGCGGCAGAATTGTTTGCAGCTAACAATTGACTCAAATTGGCTAATAATTTCGGTGCGATAATGCCTGTTGTTTCTGATGTTGATTCTGGTACTGATGTTGTTGAAGATGAATCTTCAAGAGAATTATTTCTTGAAATACATTTTTCTCGCCAATCGATTCGTTTTTTATTCGCAGTATCAAATCCAGATAAGCGTGAGAACAATTGTGGCAAGGTTATTTTTAAATCACCGAGCAATATTACATCAGCGATACGGCGTTTATTAATTTCTGCAGGATCGATATCCATGTGGATCACTTTTGCATTGGGAGCAAATTCATTAAGTTTTCCTGTTGCACGATCGTCAAAACGTGCGCCTATTACCAACATTAAATCACATTCTTGAATTGCTAAGTTGGCTTGGTGAGAACCGTGCATTCCTAACATACCTAAATAATAAGGCTCGTCAATTGGTACAGCGCCCAATCCTTTTAAGGTGGCGAGATTGGGAAGTTTTAATCTTTGCATCAGATTTTTCAGTTCATCAGTTGCACCAGCCATTCCGACGCCGCCACCAATATACAAAACTGGCTGAGTTGAACTTTTAATCAATTGAGCCGCTTGTTCAAACGAAGCGGAAGACTCAATCGATTGTTGTGACTCGGATGAAATAACAGGTGAGATATCTGGTTCACTTGAACTTAACGCAAAGTGATTGTTAACTTCTGCAATTTGTATATTTTTTGGTATATCAATTAATACCGGCCCGGGTCGTCCACTGGTCGCAATATGAAATGCTTGGGTCAATGTTTTTGGCAAATCACTGAGTTTTCTGATCTGAAATGAGTGTTTAGTACAAGCGAGGCTTAAACTGATAATATCAACTTCTTGAAAACCGTCAGTTCCCATTGCATGGGTAGCAACTTGTCCTGTGATGGCAACAACAGCGACTGAGTCAGCCATCGCATCGGCAAGTCCTGTAATTAAATTGGTTGCGCCGGGGCCTGAAGTTGCCATGCAAACACCTACTTTTCCAGATGCTCTTGCATAACCGACAGCGGCAAATGCGGCTCCTTGTTCATGGCGACATAAATAATGCTTAATCTCACTTGAATAGAGCGCATCATATATTGGCATAATGGCGCCGCCAGGATAACCAAAAATATCAGTCACGCCTAGCTGCTGTAAAATTGCTAGTGTTTGTGCTGCGCCAGTTTGTTTTTGTGTGCTACTCATAGCTCTATTGCCTAATGTTTGAGTATTAACTTTTACCAAGTTTTAAGTTAAAAAAAACCCCCAGTCTTTTCAGAGTGGGGGCTAGTTGTATTTGTTTATCTTTTTATTAGCACAACGAAATCCCCCAGGGTGATCGAATAATCACCACGACGAGAATGCTAATAATCACAACAAAAAAGTTTTTCATAACAACTGAGTATTTGGTTTCCGTTTAACTAAGTTCATTTGTAACATAGGTATAAAATCTCTATCAAGGGCTTTGTCGGATAAATACCTGATAGTCTATAACTTGGAGTTATATGATGAGTTAAATGTGTGTTACAGAGGTAAAGAAGGCTTGAACAATCGGTTGTTCTGTTTGAGAGTTTAAACAGCAAATGCCTAATTCAAACGGTTCTATTTGCCCTAAGCCATCAATGTATTCGACTCGATTTTTAACAGGGCTATTTTCAACCACGATCTTAGGAGTAATACCTATACCACAACCTAAGGCAACCAGACTAACTAATGCTTCATGTCCTGAAACCGTTGCGTAAATATTAGGTTTGCCCGCTTGTTTTTGATTAAACCAGCGATCAAATCGAGTTCGAGATGGACCGTGATCAGGCAAAATAATCGGAATATTTTTCCAATTAATAGGCTGATTACGTAACTGATTTTTTATTTCATTGGAATGAGAAGGTGCGATAACTGATAGAGGGATGTCAGAGATCGGAGAAAAATAGAGTTTGGTTGTGAGTTTCTCAGGTTTGGCCGCAATAGCGATATCAACACTATTATTTTGTACCTTCTTGATTGCATCTGCTGCGTCGCCTGTTGTGATTATGAGCTCGACAGCGGGGTATTTTTGCCTGAAATGGTCAACTAAAGGTGGTAAGTGACTATAAGAGGCAGTGACCGAACAAAATATATGTAACTTGCCAGTCAAATGTTCTTTTTCCTTATCTATGTCAATTTTTAAAGCTTGCCACAGCTCAAGCTGCTGATCGGCGTAATCTAATAATTTCTTACCGCCATCAGAAAGTTGAACGCTTCGGTTGTCTCTTAATAATAATTGACAGCCAACTTGCTGCTCCATGCGCTGAACTAATCGAGTTAAGGTCGATGGGCTCATATGAAAAGTATTGGCTGTTTTTGCAAAGTGCAGATTGCGTGCTAAATGTTGAAAGATTTGTAGTGATTTAGTATCCATAAAATGATTTTGATTGATTGTTGCTGAAAACGCAATATAAAATTGCTTATATATCATTTTACGCAATACGTTTCTGTGTTTAATATTCAAAACAATTCTTTGTATACTGAACAATTTTACCTATTTAACAGGAACAACCTATGGCTAACTATTTTAACCAACTACCTTTAAGAGAAAAATTATCTCAACTGGGGAAATGCCGTTTTATGCAACGAGATGAGTTCGTTGATGGTTGTAATTTTATTAAAGATTGGAATATTGTTATTGTTGGTTGTGGCGCTCAAGGGCTTAATCAAGGTTTAAACATGCGGGATTCAGGTTTAAACATTAGCTTTGCGCTGAGAGAAAATGCCATCGCTGAAAAACGCCAATCTTGGCAATGGGCGACCGAAAATAAATTTAGTGTCGGCACCTTAGAAGAGTTAATTCCTCAAGCAGATTTGGTTCTAAATCTAACCCCAGATAAACAGCATACGCCGGTTATTCAATCGGTTATGCCACTGATGCAAGAAGGGGCAACTCTATCTTATTCACATGGCTTTAACATTGTGGAAGAAGGCATACAAATTCGTCCTGATATCACTGTAATAATGGTAGCTCCAAAATGTCCAGGTACGGAAGTTAGGCAAGAATATTTACGTGGATTTGGTGTTCCCACTTTAATTGCAGTACATCCAGAAAATGATCCAAGAGGTGATGGACTTAAAATTGCCAAAGCTTATGCATCGGCAACCGGCGGTGATAGGGCTGGTGTTCTTGAATCCTCATTTGTCGCAGAAGTTAAATCAGATCTGATGGGCGAACAAACCATTTTATGTGGCATGTTGCAGACCGGTGCAATATTAGGTCATCAACAACTAGTGAAACAAGGGGTTGATGCTGGTTATGCGCGTAAGTTGATTCAATACGGATGGGAAACAGTCACCGAAGGGTTAAAACATGGTGGCGTGACTAATATGCTTGATCGTTTATCTAATCCAGCAAAAATAAAAGCTTTCAATATGGCGGAAGAATTAAAAGTGATTTTAAGACCTTTATTTGAAAAACACATGGATAATATTATTGAAGGTGTATTTTCTGAAACCATGATGAAAGATTGGGCAAATAACGATGCGGATTTACTTAAATGGCGAGAACAAACTGCGGAAACCTCTTTCGAAAAAGCCCCAGATTGCGCTCAAGGTATTAGCGAACAAGAATATTACGATAAAGGGATTTTTCTTGTTGCTATGGTAAAAGCCGGTGTTGAGCTAGCTTTTGAAACCATGGTTTCTGCAGGAATTATTGAAGAGTCAGCTTATTATGAATCGTTACACGAAACTCCCTTAATTGCTAACTGCATTGCAAGAAACAAACTGTATGAAATGAATGTTGTTATTTCTGATACAGCTGAATATGGGAATTATTTATTTACTCATTCAGCTGTACCCTTATTACAAGATTATGTTGATCAATTAACCAGTGAAGATCTTGGTTCAGGTTTGCAAAGTACCGATAATCAAGTTGATAATCAAGAATTGATCCAAGTGAATGATGCGCTGAGAAATCATCCAGTTGAAATGATTGGTAAGCAGCTCAGAGGGTTTATGTTGGATATGAAGCAAATTTCTGATTGAATGTGTTCAAATTGTACCCAGTGATTTAACTCGATGTTGGGATTGATAATCCAACTTTTGTGCGGCTCATCACTACTGATGTTCTGAAGCGCCTGACATTATCATTGTCGAAGAACAGGCGGTGAGTTAACACTTCAAAGTCAGCCATGTCTCGTGCCGTACAGATTAGTGTGAAGTCTGCTTCACCAGTAATATAATAACACTGCTGAACTTGAGGTTCTGCGCGAGCAACGCGTCGGAACGCATCCAGCTTATCAACCCTTTCGCGTTCTAGTTCCACCATGACGATGAATGTCATTTTCATATCGAGTGCTTTAGGATCGAGCACAGCGACCTCGCGTTCAATCACTCCTGCGTCCCGTAACTTCTTCAGCCGACGTTGCACCGATGCGACGGACAAACCACAAGCGTCTGCCAGCAAATCAAGGCCAAGTGTAGCATCGTCCTGAAGTTTGGAAAGAATAATTCGGTCTGAAGTATCTAAAGATATGCTCATGACTAATAGTACTCAATTTTTTGGAATATATGCAAATTTTTATCATAATTAAAAATATTATGACAGAAGTTGCTCATAAATAATTGATAAAATCTAGAAATGAATCACTCATAAATAATTGTTAAAATCAAAAATGAATCAGAACCTGCAACCACTTTCAGAACCGTCCGTATTCGAACCAAACCCTGATGAACCTGCACGGTTCTTACGAGTATGCCCTGTTTATCATGAGACGCCACTTACCGAGATACACTTTCCATCGGGCTTTCGGATTTTACTCAAGGATGAAACTCAGCGGATGAATCTTGGATCTTTTAAAGCGCTTGGAGGCGTTTATGCGGTTGCAAAACTCTTGTCGGAGCAATGGGAGACCGTATCCGGTAAAAAACTGGTACCCGAGGATTTACTTACGCCAGATGTTAAAAAGTTTGCCCGAACTGTGACATTTGTATGTGCGAGTGCGGGCAATCACGGGATGGCGGTCGCAGCAGGCGCGCGCATTTTTGGTTCAAAAGCAAGAATTTATCTTTCTCAGGAGGTTCCGGATGGATTTGAAGACCGGCTACGTCGACAAGGAGCCGATGTAGAGCGTTCCGGGGACACCTACGAAGAAAGCGTGGTAGCGGCAATTCAAGATTCAGAAAAGACAGGGGCAATCCTGCTTGCAGACGGGTCATGGTCGGGCTACACTCATCCGCCTTCACTTGTGATGGAAGGATACACGATTATTGCCGAAGAGTTGCGCCAGTCTTTTAAGGCAAATAATGTTTGGCCAACTCACGTTTTTTTGCAGGCTGGTGTTGGTGGTCTTGCAGGTGCCATCACCTACATGATCCGCAAGAATTGGGCGGTTCAACCCCAGATATTCATTGTTGAACCCGACGCTGCACCCTGTTTAAGGGAAAGCCACAGGGCTGGAAAGTTGGTTCGTACCGAAGGTCCAGTGTCCAATATGGGCCGACTTGACTGTAAGGAAGCGTCTGTTATCGCTCACGGGATTCTGGAAAAATCTGCAGTCACATATATCACCGTGTCCGACAATGAGGCTTTGGACGCCGCCAACTATCTCAAGGCTAACGATTTGCCCACAACGCCATCTGGAGCAGCCGGTATGGCCGGGCTCAAAAAGACCCTGACGCAAAATTCAGAACACCCCGCGTTTAAACCACTTATTATCGTTACTGAAGGTGTGATATGAAAACAGTATTCTCCGAAAGATTGAAAGTTCACCCAGGGGCTCTTGGTCGGCTGGAATCAATCAATCGCTACCCGATCAAGGGATTTTCAGGGCAACAGCTCTCGAAGGTGAATTTAAGCGTTGATAACGGATTGCCCGGCGATCGACGTTGGGCCATCAGAAACGGTTCGTTGAATGTAGAGTCAGACGGGCGTTGGACACAGTGCCAGGCCTTTGTGCGTATGACCCGGGAGGATGGCTTGCCTCTCTACCAAATTCACGACAATGAAAATGGAGAGCTTCTTCTCCAACATCCGAGCGGTGAAAAAATCCTGGTACAGGAAAGTGAGAAAGGCAAACCATTACTTTCAAAATGGTTTGGTCACACAGAATCTGGGTTTTCGAAGGCTCATGCCCACGGAGGCTACTGGGATCACTCTGATGCAACCATTTCAATTATCAATTTAACGACAGTAAGAGCCTTGTCTCGGGCGAGTGGGCAGGAACTTGATCCGCAGCGTTTTAGAGGAAATTTGCTGATTGAGACAGACGAACCATGGGTGGAGTTTTCGTTTGTCGGACGAAGGCTATTAATCGGAGATGTAGAGATTGAGATATTGAGGCCGATTGATCGATGCAAAGCAACCGCAATCAATCCAAATACAGGCGAAACAGATATTAATCTTCCTCATCTTCTCGCCAGTTTGTATGGACATATCTATTGTGGTGTTTATGCACGAGTTGTAAAAGCTGGTCTCGTTGTTCAGGGGGCCTCGCTTTATGACATCGGAACCGCACCTCTGGCGGTTGTCCGTGCCGCAGAGGCAATAACTGCTCCCCGCCCTGAAGAATGGCCGCGTGCAATGCGCGTATTGAAGCGGGTTGTTGAAAGTGAGAACGTGGTGAGTTTCTGGTTGGAAGACCCGCTGGCAAACTTAATACCAGAAATTGCCCCTTCAAGCTATTTGCGATTGCATGTGCAAGGATCAGATGGACCACTCTCACGTTCTTATACAATATCAAATAAGTCACCTGATGGTGTTCAACTGCGGCTCAGCATCAAGAAAGAAAAACCACCAGCCCAACTTTCACCTTGGGTGCATACCTCATTGAATGAGGGTGACACCATCGTAGCTAGCGGACCGTTCATTGACCCTTCTCTCGAATGGCGCCCAAATGCGAACCTTGGCACACCGATTCTTATTTTGACCGCTGGTATCGGGATAACTGTTGCAACATCGGTTCTGGTCGGTTTGCTGGAAGCCGGCGTTCCAGGTTCCGTGCGGATCGGTCACGGAGTCAGAGGGAAAAAAGATTTGGCTTTGTGGCAGGAGATCTTCGATACTGCTCAGGCATTCACCGATGCAAAGACATATCTGTTTATGAGCCGTGTAAATTTGAATAGGTGTAAGGAAGCTGGTGCCAGACAGGGTCGCATTGATCTGGACGAGGTTGTCGAGGGGATTGACCTTGAGGAAGCGCAGATTTTTCTTTGTGGGCCGTCTGGTTTTGGAGGTGCGTTGCGCACCGCACTAATCAAAAAAGGTGCGCGTGATTATCAAATTCATGAAGACGCATTTTGTTCACCCCAAAAATCCATTCCTCAAAATAATTCACCATCATGTCTCGGTCCGCTTACAGTTCGGTTTGTCAAAGATGATTTTGATGCCACCTGGACGCAGGAATCGGGAACATTACTTGATTTGGCAGATGCAAACGGGATTAACGTTCCAGCCAACTGTCGGAGTGGCGCATGTCGCGCTTGCCTGATGCCAATAAATGGTTCTGTCGAAAACTTGATAGAACCAGTATCGCCACCGCCGAAAGGATGGGCTTACCTGTGTTGTGTGGCACCTTTGGCACCCGTTACGATCTTTCCGAGAAAGTCAGGAGCAAGTCAATGACTGATGGTTCGTTCCAACCAGACCGATCTGATTTGGATCAGGCTGTGGAAGCTCTTTTTCAAATTCATGAAAGTGAAAAAACTTGGGAATTGCCACAAAAGTTACCTGAGCAGGGAATTGGCGAAAGTGCAGTTATTGATCAGCTTGCTCCGATTGTACTTGGGCGAGCAGCCCATCTCGGTACAGAAGAAACATTTGCCCACATGGATCCTCCGACTCCTTGGATATCTTGGGTGACCACTCTTTGGAATGCTTCTCTTAACCAAAACTTATTGCATCCTGACTTGTCACCAGTCGCTAAAAAAATAGAAAACAGAGTAATTGATTGGTTAACTCCTTACTTTGGTATGGATGGAGGGCATATGACTCCGGGATCCACTGTATCGAATCTGACAGCGATTTGGGCCGCACGGGAATTGAAAGGCATCAAACGCGTGATCGCATCAAATGATGCACATCTATCCGTTGAAAAATCCACCCATTTGCTTGGATTGAAATTTGAAGGAATCGAAACCAACCCCTGTGGTAAATTGGATGCATCAAAACTTCCAGACAACCTGTCGAATGCAGCACTAGTCTTGACGGCGGGAGCCACTAGTACTGGTGCAATTGATCCCCTTGATCTCCATGGTCGAGCGGCCTGGACTCATGTCGACGCCGCGTGGGCGGGTCCTTTGCGGCTTTCACAAACATACGCAAAACGGCTCAATGGTATCGATCAGGCTGACTCTGTGTCCATATCGGCACACAAGTGGTTTTTTCAACCGAAAGAAGCGGGGCTTATTCTGTTTAAAGACACAAAGATGGCTCATGAAGTGGTTAGCTTTGGTGGTGAATATTTAGCGTCACCGAATGTTGGGATTCTCGGATCACGCGGTGCTTCTGCAATCCCGCTGTTGGCGACCCTATTGTCTTGGGGGCACTCAGGATTTCAGGCAAGAATAGACCGGTCTATGAGTTTGGCTGATACGCTTTGGTCCAGACTTCAAAAACACCCGAGAACAGAGCTATATGGATCCAACATCACTGGTATTGTATTGTGGCGACCAGAAGGGTGCTCAAACATCGATGCTTTTTTTTCAAAATTACCTGTGGGCTCCGCATCTCTAACCACTCTAGACGATTTACAATGGGTGCGAAATGTTGCTGCGAACCCATGTGTTGATATCAACAAACTGTGGAGCAGAATTGAATTGGCTTTGGGTTAACACATCATTAGAATACGGGGTTTTAAAAGGAGAATCTTTAGGAAGTTTATTTTCAGAAGCCACGAAGAAACTGATAAATAAATTTAATGATTGTGATGAAGAAGAGTGTCCGTAATATTGTTTTTCTAAAACCGGCTTAACCCCCATATTTTCATTCTTCTTTGTTCAAGTGCTGATATTGTTTCATTGTGCAATTCCTTTGGTAGAGTGATATTTTCCGCAAAATAATCATACGCTGTTTTTTGCCAAATCAATCGCCATTAGTTTAGTATTACTTATGGATATCTCCTCCTTTTACTTAGTAGATATTTATCTATCATTACAAGTATGGCGCATTTGACGCCGCTGGAGGAGCTGTCCACTTCATCAGGAATTTTTCGAAAGTAGTTAAAAAGCTACCAGCTTCAATAAGTGTACACAAGAGTTAAAAAAATGAATCGATATCGCGAATTAAGTGATGAGGTAATTATCTATTTCTTTTCAATTTGAGCACATTAGAAAAAGATTCCCACACGATATAAATTGCAATACAAATTAATATGGAAAGTATACCTGTATCTAAATGATTTAATAACTTCTGCCATTTTTCATTTGAAGCAATTGCATCACTCACCTGTATCAGTTTATCAAATTGGGTAATTTGATAGATTACAGTGAGGCTAGCAAGATTTATAAGTATATTGCTTATCAATGCAGGTTTATTCCAGCCGACCACCATAATTTTATAGAAGCTCAGTAGTACTGCAAGTCCCATTATAATGTTGACACTCCAATGTACCGACGACCATTCCGAGCTCAACTGAACTGAGGTTTCAATACCGCTTTCTTCTATCGAACTCGGAAATTTTAATAGGTTGTTCCACCAAGCAAGAAAAACGATTTCCATGATCATTTCGAAAAAAACTTCAACCCTATTTATCGATAATTTTGGCTTAATCCCATTAATATCTTTTGCCGACCATGCATAGATTTCATCAAGACTAACACCCGATTTTTCCAGAAAGTAAAAAACGACCACCACAATGGCCATAGCCCAGAAAGCGCCACTTAATAAGTGGAAAAATAGACCAATTGTATTTGCTATTAAATGACTGCTAGAAAATAGATCGGGGATAGAGAAAAATAAATTTATACCCAATACGATCATTAAGGTAATTTCTAGCGAGCGTTTGAAGGCTGGATAATAATCTGGACCAATAAGTTGCTGGTTGGGCAAAAATGAAGAAGCAACTTTCATCGGATGTCCTATTTTTTGCAATATTATTTCTTGCTCTTCGGCATTAAGCTCGCGACCAAGTTGTTCCTGTTTGTCTTCGATCTCACCATAAATTGAAGCCTCTAACTCTTCTCTTACTTCTTGTTGCATATCATCAGGAAGATAGGTTTCTAAGCTGTCTAAATAATTATTAATTAATTTCATGTTTTTCTCCGCCTTGCTCTTATTAAGCA
>Ga0316204_10003945_pt1 | contig 28054 bp, 19 predicted proteins | sample 6monrhotite_MG_2_FD_205661 | JGI IMG/M metagenome (GOLD analysis project Ga0316204, IMG submission 205661) | Microbial mat bacterial communities from mineral coupon in-situ incubated in ocean water Damariscotta River, Maine, United States -... | ecosystem: Environmental > Aquatic > Marine >...
CGCGCTTTGACGAGCGCTTCGGCTCGGCCGCGCTGATTTCACTGATCTCCGCCGCGCCTAGTGCAGCCGCTGCAAATGTGCAGGACGAAACCGCCGCGGATGTGCTCGAAGACGTGGGCGATGATCTTGCCGATGCCACGGACAGCGTGATCGGCGATTACCTTTCCATCGGCCCCGTCATCTATGTCGACCAGGGGACCCGCGTCACCGTGATGGTCGACCGCGATCTGGAGATATTCTGAGCCCATGTCGCTGAGCTATCTTCAGACCTCTCTAGACCGGATCGATGCCGCCGCCCGCGACGATGTCATCGAGATCTGCATCAACCCTGACGGCAGCTGCTGGGGAGAATTCCAGGGCGATCACTTCATGCGAAAGCTGGACCAGACGCTGACCGCAACAGAAGTCAAAGACCTCGGCAACCAGATCGCCTCTTCTGCCAATACGACGATGAGCAAGGACCGCCCCATCGTCTCGGTCTCGATCACCTACAAGGGGCGACCGATCCGGGCACAGGTCATCTCGCCACCCGCTGTGCTCTCGGCCATGTCGATCAGCCTGCGGTTCTTCTCGAGCCTGCCGCTCGAGGGGATCGCGCTCGATTTCCTCTTTGGCAAGGAACGCAAGCTTGAGGAATTGCGGCTCGAGAAGACCCGGAAACTGCGCGAAGTGGTGGCCGCAGGCGTGATCGACGATGCGCTGGCCTTCTGCGTCGACAACAAGCTGAATATGATCGTCTCGGGCGGCACCTCCACCGGCAAGACCGTCGCCGCGCGGAAGATCCTCTCTCATGTGCCATCCGAGGAACGGATCATCACCATCGAGGAAGCCGCCGAGCTTCTGCCGACCCAGCCCAATGCCGTGACCCTCATCGCCAATCGCGATGCGGAGTTCCAGACCGCCGATGTGCTGCTCACCGCGACGCTGCGGATGCGACCTGACCGGATCATCCTCGGCGAAGTTCGCGGCAAGGAGGCCATGACTTTCCTTGAGGCGATCAACACCGGCCATGGCGGGTCCATGACCACGCTGCACGCCGAAACCCCGCAACTGGCCGTGCAGCGTCTCGCGATCGCCGCCCTCAAGACCGAGATCCCGATGACTTACGCCGACATGATTCAGTACATCGAGAACTCCATCGATGTGATCATCCAGGCCGGTCGCCACGACGGCAAACGCGGCATCACCGAATTCTACCTCCCCGGCACCAATGAGATCGGAGCTTCCCAATGAAAACCTTTGAATATGACATCCTCAGTTTCCCCATGACCCGCAAGACGAGTCTTGCCGACATGCAGGCCAGCCTGAACGCGAAGGGGGCCGAAGGCTGGGAGGTGGTGTCAATCAGCTCCTCGGAGTTCGCCAATATCGGGCACACCGTTTTCCTGAAGCGCGAAACCACACCCGCTGGAGCCACGGCATGAGACAGGCGCAGCACCTCGCCTTGGCCGCGATGGCCCTGAGCCTACTGGCTATCCCCGCCTTCGCCGAGCGCAATCTGGTGCCGACCCTCGGTCGCAGCTTCAACGTCTGTCCGGACCGGCCCGCCGAGCCCGTCTGGATGCAAGAAATCCCCCTGCGCCAAGCCTATCAGCGCGTATTGGTCCAGGACATCTACCGCGCCCAAAACCTCGAGCGCGTCGTAGAGAGCGGTAGCTGCGATTGCGAGACCCGCTTCCCCTCTTGGGACGCAGCCGAGGCTGTGTTTCGCGAGGTCCACGCGAATGACGAACGATGGGAAATGCTGGAAGCTTCCGACTCCTACAACCGGCGCGCCAACGACGTTCGCCATGAGGCCAAAGCCATCTGCGACGCTGCGGGCAATTGGTAAGGCTGATCCCCGATGAGCGTCGTCACCTATTTCGTTGAAACCTCCCAGGGCTACCTCGACACCGCTGCGGAAACCCAGTTCGGGTCCGTTGCGGCAACAGTAGGCACGCTTTTGGTGCTGGGAACAACGCTGGTGGTGATCCTCGTCTTCCTGAACATGATCTACCAATACAAGGCGATGGACGGACGCACGGCCTTTTGGCTGGCAGTCAAGATCGGACTGATCGGAATATTCGCGACCAACTGGGTGCAGTTCAACGCGCTTTCCGCCGCAATCCTGGCGGGGATCGACAGCATTGCGGGTGCGCTTGTCGCCTCGGTCGGTGGCGGTACGCCGGGGCCCTCTGGCACGTTCGCGGAAGAATTCGACCGGTTGATCGCCGAGTTGGGGGACTATTTGAACGCCGCTGGTTCCGAGTTGAACTGGATGGTCGGCGCCATGCTCGACATCGTCGGTGTGCTTCTGCTCTCGATCCTCGGCGGGCTGGCCGCCTTCATCCTCGTGGCTTCTCGACTGATGATCGCTCTTCTGATCGGGATTGCCCCGGTCATGATCTTCCTAACCCTCTTCGAGGTGACCAAGGACTATTTTGCACGCTGGCTGTCCGCCCTGGTCTCCTTCGCGCTTTACCCGATCGTCGTGGCCGGCGTGTTCGCGACAATCACCGGCGTTTCCTCCGCACTCATCGGCGAGCTTGGCGACCCGGAAGGCGCCTCAAACATCGGCGCGCTCATCCCCTTCTTCATGATGGTGCTCATGGCCAAGGGCTTCATCATCGCCACACCCTTCATCGTCCGCGCAATCTCCGGCAACATCATGATGCCCGCCCTCTCCGGAGGCCTCGGCGGCGGCTACAGCTTCGCCCGCGCCGCCATGGGCAGCCAACAGGCCTACAATCGCTACCTGATCGGTGGGGCCAGTGGCGCGGAGTATGCAGCCCTTAGAGCGCGGCAGTTCTTCGGTGTGCAGCAGATGCCAGTGCGGCAGGGGATGGGACAGACGGGTCAGGCAAGCGGTACTGGATCACCGGGGGCCGGGTCTCAAATGCTGGCTCAACTTGCACGTCTTGGAAGGCTGGGGCGGCGGTGAATTTGCTCAACTCTACATGATCCGCTCAACCAAAGTTGCAAGGGCGCCAGGAACAAGCTTCGAAGTGGCCACATCCAACTCCAAGAGAGGCTGCGACAAGTAGGGATGGTACTTTTCAGACATTAAGTTGCCTGCTCCAGTGAACAGATCGATCGGTTCGCCAGACCGAATGTCCGCCAACTTCGCTCTAAGATCCGGAACTTGATCCCCCGCTTCGACAAGCAAAAAGCCGTCGTGCTGCTCCACCGAAAACCCTTCACTTCTGAGTGCAAGCGCGAGAGTTGACGTTTTCGCCGATCCGGCCCGCGTCGCAATGATTGATGTATGCTCGCCTATGCTGTGGATGTTATTGGCTCTAAACCCCAGCTGTTCATACTGAGCACGCGCTTCCTCCAACATCTTCAAAGAAACATTGTCCATATAGGCCGGATTGGCATTCCCCTCGAGCACGGTGAACATTCGGTCGATCACCTTGTCATGAATGTCCCCCGCATCGCCGCCGAAGACCGGAGGCACACCAGCCCTTGCGGGTTTGACGACGATGACCTTTTCACGATCATGGATTTCTTGAACAACCCAACGTCGCCCAGAGAATATTAATAGCATCCCAGGGGCAAGAACATTGTCGATCGGCAGGGTTCCAAGGTCCCGCCCCTCTGCAACCAAACGGAATTCTTCAGGTGTCTGGAACACCGCATAGAAGCTGTAATGCTCAACCAGCTTTTCGCCCGCGGGTCCCAAAAGTAGCAGCCCGCTGCCGGCCTGTTCGATCAAGCCGATTTCTGGGTGGCCGATTGCACGCAATACATCTGCGAAGACTTCGGTTGTGACCTTCCGAAAGGGGCCTTCGCGGCAGAGCACATTGTAGACCAAGCTTGCAGACGCACCGCCGCGCTGCGCTATGACTGACAGTATCTGATGGACGAGCGTCGAGAGATGAAGCGCTTGGGGTTTTGGAGGTTCGCACCAGCCTTCCAGCAGCAGGTCTATCATCGCGATGGACCTGATCAAGCCGAGGCGAAGACGATCCACGAAACTGCTCTCCGGCGTCAACTTGGCTTCGACAGCGTACTGCCTGAGAATGGCCGGCTGTCCTTCACGGCGGCCTGATCGGCCAAGCCGTTGTCGCAACGCCGCGACGCTGAATGGCGCACCGATTTGAGCCACGCAGGTCACGTCGCCGATGTCGATTCCAAGCTCGAGCGTCGACGTGCAAACGGCGGTCGTCGGTTTCGCAGAGTCCTTCAAGCGCCGCTCAACGAAGTCACGGTGTTCTCGGGAGAGGCTCGCGTGGTGGGGATAGAATTCCTGTGGCAGGTGCTCCCGTTCGCAAAGCTCCCGCAACCGATCTGCGTAAATCTCGACCCGTTGGCGCGCTCCGGCGAAGACCAGGTTATCGCTACCTCGAAGGTGTTTGAAGAGATGGGCTGCTATGGCGTCCGTTGCGGAAGGACTCTCTTCATCTTCATCGCCTGAGAGGTAGCCGCGAAGCTGAAGCCTCAATTCAGCCTCGCCGCCATCTGCTTCGATCAGCTGGACAGAGCTTGCTGCGTCAGGGCGAAGATAGGCCTTGGCGAGGTCCATGTCGCCTAGCGTAGCTGACAGACCTATCCGACGGATTGGGCGCTTTATCGCGAGCTCGAGCCGTGTGAGCAGTGAACGAAGCTGGACACCGCGTTCGCTGTCCAGAACTGTGTGCAGCTCGTCGATAACGACCGCCCGTGTCGCCCCAAACAGGCGGGCAATTTCCAAACCGCGACGAATGAAAAGCGCCTCAAGGGACTCTGGGGTTATCAGCAGGATCCCTTTTGGAGATTTCAACGCGCGCGTCTTGATGGATTGCGAGACATCCCCGTGCCAAGGAACAACCGGAAGCTCTGCTTCCAGGCAGATGCCCTCCAGCCGCATGGCCTGGTCCGTGATCAACGCTTTCAGCGGGCCGATGTAGAGCAGGTCGAAGCCGGTGCCGCCCGACGCCTCGTCAAGCACCTGTGAAATCAACGGCAGGAACGCCGCCTCAGTCTTTCCGCCCGCCGTGGAAGCCGCAACGATCAAATCGGCATTGGTATCGCAGATCGTCCAGATGGATCGCGCCTGAATGTCGCGAAGTTCGCGCCACCCTTGCTGCCGTATCCATTTCTGAACAGGTCTCGCCAGTTTGTCGAACGCACTGCTCATCGGCGTCAGAGCTTGAAGCTGATCAGATCATCGTCACCGGGGTCTTGGGCGCCAGTCGACTCGTCGACCTCGGTCATGTCTTCGCCGAGGTCTTCGGAAACTTCGATCTTTTCGATCAGATCGCTCCACTCGACACCGGGGTTTTGCTCAAGCACGGAAAGCAAGTTCACGAAGGCCGTCACCGTATTGCGCGGGGTTCGGAAGTAAGCTTCACCGATCCGGTCCGAGCAATGCGCCATGAAGGCCTCAAGCGCGTCGTCCGGCAAAGCTCCGGCATCTTCCTGCATGATCCGCCGGACATTTGCCAAAAGTACGAAGAGGTCTTCAGGGGTCAGGCTGGCCAGCCGGACAACGGGCCCGGAAAGGTCGACCAATCCGTCTCGCGCGAAGGTGTTCTCGGCCAAACGCGATTGAAGGGCTTCGTAGCTGTAGAGCCCTCGACGGGTGTTCATCAGAAACTCCGGGGTCCCACCCATGAGAAATCCGAGGTTCTCGGCACTGCCTTGCAGCACATCGTTCAGAATCCGGAGGATCTGCTCGTAGTTTGCATTGCGAGCCTGTGACGAAGTGAGCTTGTAGAGGTTCACCATCTCGTCGAGGCCGACGAGCAAGCCTTTGTAACCGGCCTCGCACACAAATGCCGACATCAGCTTCAGATGGTCATAGACACTGGCGTCGTCGATGATCGTTCGCACACCAAGCGCCTTGCGCGCGTCGGTGCGTGTCGCGAACTCGCCGCGCAGCCATCTCAGGGCCGCGGATTTCAACTCGTCGTCACCGGTCTCATGGCCTTCCCAATATCGACGGATGACTTCAGCAAACTCAAACCCCCCGGTAAGTTCTTCGAAGTGGCCAAGGCGTTCACGGATGACAGACCCTGTTGGCAAATCCCGTTCTTCGGCGTCCCGGTGAGCCTGGCTGACAAAACGCTCCACCACGCTGGCCAATGCCCCACCATCGGGCTTTGTCCGCGTCGAAAGGTTTCGGGCCATCTCGGCATACAGCCCCCGAGCTTGTCCGCCGGTCGCGTGCATGCGCCGATCTGGCGCCAGATCCGCGAACATCACGACCAGGCCTTTCTCCAGAGCCACAAGGCGGATCAGGTTCATGAAGAACGTCTTGCCCGATCCGTATTCCCCGATGATGAAGCGGATCGCCGATCCGCCATCGGATATCCGGTCCATGTCCTTGACGAGCTCTTCAATCTCTCGGACGCGGCCAACCTGAATATGGCGCAAGCCGAGCTTGGGCACGACCCCTGCCCGAAGCGCCTGTACGATTGCATCGCGTTCACGTGGTTTCAACTTAGACATCCCTGCCCTCCGCACTCATCTTTTCTTTTACCGCCTCCGCAATCTCCGGAGACACGTCATATCCATCATACTCGTCGAGAAGCGCTTCATCGTAGGTCTCAAAAGCCCATTCATTCACGACTTCCAAAGCCCCGGACGCCATCAAGCCATGCGAGGCGCAGATCGTCTCGAACTCGGTCTCAGACCAATGCTCCCGAGTTACCAGTTCGAGGACAAGGGCGCCGTGTTTCGGGTCAAGCCCCGCCAGCTGGCTTTGGCTGGCGGGCCCGGAGGCACCACTTTCTTCCTCTTCGACGTCGAAAATCTGCCCCAGGACGGACGACACGCGCTCAGTGTCCGAACGAATCGCTGCGATCCGCGACGCGTCGAGTTTGGGTCCGCTGGCTTTTTCAGGATCGGGTATCGCTTCGCCCGGGCGACCCGGTTGCGAAGCACGAACAGTGCGCGGACCATCCGCAACTTCGCCAGCATGCAGGTCAGAGTAGGCAAGCGCAGGATCGAGGCCCAAAGCCTTGTAGACTTTCTCGATGCTTGCAACTTCGTCGGAGTGAATAATACCATCGGCATGTGCTGCACCAACCAGTGCTGCCCGCATAGCGGCCTGGCTGTCTTGGCCCACCTCCTTCAGTTTGCGCCGCAGAAGCGTCATGTCCGGTGGCACGGCCAGGAACCATTCAAGGTTTGCACGCAGCCTGCGGCGTTCCTGATCGCTGAGGGCAGCGGAAGAAACCTGATCTTCCAACGCCCTGCGTTCAGGCTCCGCGATGCGACCATCCGCATGGGCGACGAACGACCCAAGTGCCAATTCGATCAAGACGCTTCGATAGCTGTCGGAAACTTCCTCCAGTCTTTCGATGGGTTCACCCAGACTAAAAAGCACAACAGGCTCCTCCGCCTTGGGCGACCGGAGCGCAAACCGAGGGTCGGGCGCCAGACCGAAACCGAGGCGCGCGAGCGCGTCGGCGGCTCCAGTCATTTGCCGTTTCCCGATCTTCTCGTTCGTTTCTCCCTCCAGACGCCCGATCACCTCCTCAAGCGGCACCAATCCCCCCCGATCGACAATATCGCTTGCCCAAGATTTCAAGTGGTCCATTTCCTCTGATGGGAAGGCATCCCACAGTTCAGAAGGCAGCAAGGCATGCGCTTCCACACTTCCGCGACCGTCAGGGTTTCGGCCCAGGAAGCGACTGAGCTTGTCGAGGTCGTTCATCACCTCGTCAGCCAACTCTTGGGCAATCTCGACCGGTTTGCGCAGGCCGGAAATATCGGGGACCGGCTTGCCGCCGACGGTTGGGTTGGCGGACCCCTGAAACTCGCTGGAGGCGGCCCGATAGGATGCAGTAAGTGATTTCCGTGGTTTTGTCACTTTGAGTCCATCGGGAAAACGCCGATCAAACCGCATACGGAACAGCGCGACGAACTCGTCACGGCACCGCGTGGCGGGAGTTCTCAGATTTGTTTCCGGATGGCAGATGAACCAACTCAGCAACCAGTCAGCTGTCAGGTTCTCGCCTTTGTCGATACGAGCTCCGATTGCGTATTTGAGTGAGAACGGAAGTTCCCAGCCCTGCTTCTCGAAAATCGGCTCGATAGCGTCGAGGTCGGTTTCGGCGAGCATCGCGATGTCGAGGAACTCACCCAAATACCGCCTGACGGAATGGTTATCAGGGTAAAGTGACTGCAGCCGTCGAACTTCCTGGACGATATCCTTTGCATCTTCGTTCGACTGATCGACGAAGAAGCGACGCTCCAGCCCGTAGAAGTACAAGAACATGTAGCCGGGGTTATAGGAAACGTCGCTTCGCCCACTTGCCAACCACTCCAAATAGGTTGCCCGACACTGGGGTGAGATATCCGAGTATCCGGGCCAATACGGCATGCCATCGCCAGCCTTGTCCCTGCCCGAGCGCGCGACCGACAGGGACGGATCGATATAGGCTCGGCATTTGTCACGATACCCGTAGGAGTTCAGCAAGGGAGGCGTGCCAACATAGACCATCCCGCCGATGTTGAGACCGGCGACGCTAGCCGTTTCGCTAGAAGGGACCCACCCGCTTTTCGATGATCGGGCCGATGCGCTCGATGCCACTCGCGAGGGCTGGTTTCGTTCTGCGGCCGCTGCAAGTGCCGGCGCCGCAGACTTTCCAGCGCGAACGATCTCAGCGTAGTCCTGCTTCGGAGGGGAATAGGCTTGAGTCACAGCCGATCCCGTGGAAACATTGGCTTCGCGAGTTCGTTCGCGTTCACGCTCGACACGTTTTTCATACGCATTTGGAGGCGCTACCAGCGCTAAATTCGGTTTTGTTGTTTCCGAACTCTTTGCGCCGCCATTTGTAGCGGCAATTTTTCTAGATCGCCGCCTTTCTTGCCACCAAACCAAAAAGATGGGCGCTCCCAATGCAAAAAGAACTTGGCTGCCGTCCGACCAAGACTGCAATACAAGTGTAACAATTACCAAAGCAGCAAAGAAATAAATCGCTAAAAAAAATGTAACGCGAAAAACCTTCCATACAAAACTCATCAATAAAATCTCCAAACTGGCCAGTTCGATCTCAAGAGAACGGCGCCCACATCTCAACCTCTAGGCGATTTTTCTCTGCTAGAACAATCGAATCCCCAGTGAGGGTGCACATTTCAGCAGTTTTCGAAGAGGTCAGGCGTGTTCGTGTCACGCACTCGGCTCAAACCTTCGCCAACATGCAAACATGGGTGCTTTATCCTATACAATCCCTTCGCGCCCTCAAAATGAGCGCTGCCACCATTGGGCATACGGACCGTGACCACGTCTGCACCGCATATGGGGCACTGATGCCGGAAACTGCGCTGGCGCTTTGCCTTCGAAGAAGACTGTAAGACCCAGCTTTCTCGAACGTCGGTAGTGCCACCATTTGGCAAGCGCCGCGAATGAGCTCGCCGTCGAAACCAACGAGGATCCATCAGACCACCCCCCTTTCCTCTATACTACTCCCAGACATCCCTTTTCTGACATAGAAGCCGTTTGGGATCGCCTCCTGGACGAGCGGTACATGCGAAATCAGACCCACCGCACGGTTCTGTCGGACGATGGAGTTGAGAACCTGTAGGACCTGGTCGAGCGTGCCGGACCCGTTTTCGGTGTCGAGGCTTCCAAACCCTTCGTCGATAAAAATCGTGTCGAGCCGGACTTTGCCACTCGCCGCTTCGACCACGTCGGCAAGACCCAGTGCTAGAGCGAGTGCCGCAATGAACGTCTCGCCGCCTGAGAGTGTGCTTGTAGCGCGTGATTTCCCAGTGTGCGCGTCAAACACCTGTGTTCCAAGGCCTCGCTTGCCTCGCCCTCCGTTCTCCATCTCACGCTCGAGACTATACTGGTAGTTTGTCATCGGACCGAAGCGTAGGTTTGCAGCTTCCAGAATCTGATCGAACATCGCGCCTATTGCGAATGTCTCCAGGGTCAGTCTTTGCGAGTTCTGCCCGTTCACCAGCGCAGCTAGTCCGCGCAGCGGGCCTGATGCCGCTTCGGCTTCGTCAAGCTTGCGCAGCGTCTCTTCAATCCCCTTTCTAAGCCGATCCAAATGATCGACACGGGTCTGGGCGGCGATGCGTTCTTCGGTCACCCTGCCGAGTGCCTCAGCATGGGTCTGGTGCGTTTCCCGCAGCGCTTCGATGTCAGGCCGGGACATGCCTTCAATCGCAGAGGTAGCATCTGTGACTGCATCAGACGCACTCTTGTGCTCACGCCGGTAGGTCTCGACCGTTTCTCTATCTTCATTAAGAGTTTCGATGGCTGGCTTGAGAGACTGAAAGGCCTCTGCTGTGAGGCCAGCTTCCGCCAGTCTCGTCCGGAAAACCCCCGCCGCCTTTTGATGGCGCGTCTTGCAGCCCGCGAGCGCCTTGTCCGCGCTTTCGAGATCCTTGGCCGCGCCGAGTGCCTTTTCGCGCGCGGAGTTCAGCGCTTTTTCTGCTGCGGTCCGCGCCGCCTGAAGTGACGCCAGCGACCCAGTCACATTCTTAAGTGTGGCCGCGAGCACCGTCACATCGCGCAGGTCCTCCGGCACCTCGGCAAGCTTGCCATCGCGGGCCGCCTTGGCCTCGGTTGCCTTGTTCCGCCGCTCATCAAAGCGATCATGCAACTCATCGCTTTTCCGCTCCAGTTCCTCGACCTGCTGTCCCAATTCCTCAATCCCTGCCTCCGCGGCAAGAATGTCGACCCGGGGCCCAAGAGCTGCGAGTGCGGTGTCCTCACGACCGATCTGCGCCGCGATGACGGCTGCAAGCTCCTCCGGCGGTTCAAGGGTGGACAAGCGTTTCTTTCGGTCCTCCATGGTTGCACGCAGCCCAGCCAGCGCCTCAGTGGCCTTCCGAGCTTCGCGATCGGCGGCCAGCCATGCTTCTCGTGACTCTCGGAAAGCCTTATCCAGGCCGGCACTGCCGATTTCGCCCGTCGCAGGAGCGGGATGCTCGGTCGCGCCGCAGACCGGACATGGCAACCCTGCTTCCAGTCTCGTCGCAAGGTGCAGCGCCTGTGCGGCCGCGAGATTTCTTTCGGCTGTCTCAAAACTCTCTCGTGCCTTCTCGGCCCTTCCTGACGCAGCTTCCGACTTCCGAAGCTGTTCTTCGACAGCGGCCTGAGCCGTCGCAACATCCTGTAAGGCGCCCTCATAGGACTTGGCTGCCAGATGCCGTTGGTCGAGTTCTGCGCGACGACCCGCGATCTCGGCGCGCTTCGTCTCGGCCTCACGCGCGACTTTCAGCTCGGCGTTTTTCGAGATGCGCTTCTCCTGGAGTTTAGTCAGTTGTGCCTTTGCCGCCTGAAAAGCGTTGTCGGCGTCAAGCTGCTCTTTCAGCGCGGTCTCGACTGCCTGATTGCTTTCGGCTGCTGCCTCAAGGATTCGACCATACCTCTCCAGCTCATCGCTTCTCCGGCGCAGGGTTTCGACCTCATCGGCACGGTCTTCCTCACGCCGGAGCGCCTCTGCCGCCTTTTCTGCTTGTTTCGCGCCAATTTCGGCGCCCTTGTCTGCCTCTTCGCGCTTGGTCTCGACTTCACTAACCTCGCGTTCGGCATCCCTCACACGTTCCTCGACATCGATCAGACCCCGCGCGCGCTCGGCTTGTCGGACCTGCTCGGCAAGCGCCTCGATATCGTCCTTCCGCGCCTCAAGTGCGCGAAGCCGTTCCCTCATCTTTTCGGCCGCCGCGAACTTTTCCTCGATGGCCTCCGCCTGGCGCAGCGCCTTCTCGGCAACTTCCGCCGTCGCCTTTTTGGTTTCTTCGATCGCGCGTAGCTCTGCGCATTTCCCAGTTGCGGCTTCGATGCCCGAAATCAGTGCATCAGTGCTTTCGAACCCTTCTGCCGCGAGTTGCCTGATGCAGAGCGCACGTTCCTCTCGCACCTGCCGTTCAGCCTCATCGGCTGCTGACTTGAGATCGGCCATGAGCTTCTCGTAAAGCGAGACATCGAAGAGTTCTCGCAGGATTTCGAGGCGCTCTTTCGTCTTGGCCGAAAGGAACTTCTCGAAGCGCCCTTGCGGCAGGAGGACGATCTGGCGAAATTGCTCGGAGCCATATCCAAGCATCTCGACGACGGCCGCGTCGACATCGCGCACCTTCTTCTCTGCCACGATCTTGCCCCGCGCCGCGTCTGTAATGTCGTCTAACGACATTCCGGTCGCATCGAACAGGTAAGCTTCGTGTGCGCTCCGCGTCTCGCCTACACCGCGTGCCTTGGGTCGCATCTGGTCGGGTCGGCGAAGCACAACATATCGCCGCTCACCAATGTCGAACACGAACTCCGCCTCGGTCATTATATCCGGATCGGCGTGATCCGAGCGCAACGAAGGAGCGTCTTGCTCTGCCTTCGCCGCTTCTCCAAAGAGCGCAAAGGTCATCGCGCTGAAGATGGTCGATTTACCTGATCCTGTTTGTCCGTAGATGCCGAAAAGACCCGCCTCGACGGCATCCCGAAAGTCGATAACCACCCGACCTGGATAGGGACCGAACGCCTGAAGTGTTAGCCGAACCGGTCTCATTGGACATCCTCTGTCTCACGCAGGCGACCGAGTGCCGACGCTACGACCTCCAGTTCCTTCTCTGAGAACCCTTCGTCCCGCACGTGTTCAACGAAGTCGCCAATGACTTCGACAGGGTTCGCGACCGCCAGGGCACGTCCCGTTAAGGACTTTACTTCTGGCGCCTGTTCATCCCGCTCGTAGATAAGTTCACAGGCGTTCGGAAACACGTCGCGGATGCGCTTCATTCCATCAATCACAGGCGCATCATCGGTAAGCACGGCTTTGATAAAATCGTCAGATCGATCTGCGAGGAGAAGGTCTGCGTGACGTCCCTTCAAGACGCGCACTTGGCGAATGGGTGTGAAAGGAATGCTCTCAATCGTGGTTTGCCCGACTGCATTGATCTCGACGAGGCTCATCGACTTCTGGCAGTCAGATTCATCAAACCCGAAAGCTAATGGCGATCCCGAGTACCGGATATGAGGGGCACCAACCGATTGCGGCCGGTGCAGATGCCCGAGCGCCACATAGTGAGCGCCTTCGAACACGGATGAACTGACCGTCTCGACGCCCCCCACTCGAGTGAGAGGCCGCTCACTTTCGCTGCTCGAAGCCCCGGCTACAAAAGCATGCGAAACGACGACCCATCGCGCGCCATCGGGAATGTTACGCCGACTGCAAGCCACCTGAGCCGCGAGAACGTCCTCGGGGGTGTAGAGAGCTTCATCGGCGAAGCATTCGCGGGCGGCATACTCATAAGCGAAGGGCAACCCTGTGAACGCCACGGGTCCGTGTGCATCACTGAGGACCAGAGGTTTCTCGTCCGCACTGATTGCACCACGTATTAAAGCGCGTCGTGTGTCTGTCATAATCGCCATGGATGCGATTCGATCACCAGAGTCGTGATTGCCGGCGATCATCACTACGGCCGCGTCGGTCTCCGAGGCGACGCGCGCCAAGAACCCATTAAACTGCCGCACAGCAGACGTTGGCGGGGCAGCCCGGTCAAAAATATCTCCTGCAATCACAAGAACATCAACGCCGCGGGAGGTGATCGCCAAAACGATCTGGTCGAGAATTGCTGCATGATCAGCATCGAGAGGAATCCCGTTGAACTGACGTCCGAGATGGAGGTCGGCAGTGTGAAGAATCCTCATGACAATAGTCCATATATTTTTTATCCGTATAATTTCTAGATAGACATGTAGGCGAGAGTCAAGGTAGGGATGCGCACATGAAGCTCGACGACCTCAAACATGCGCAGAGAGAGCGCTTGATCTTTCTGGACCGCTGCCTGACCTGGCGGGGCATGGCAAACCGCAAGGACCTGATCGACCGCTTCGGCATTTCGACAGCGCAGGCAGCGCTGGACTTCCGTGTCTATCTCGGTCTCGCGCACAGTACACCACCAACCTATGATCCAGTTCGAAAGACATACATAGCTGCGAGTGAGCACGAGTCTTTAGCACCTTCTGGCCTGACCGAAGCCTTCGCTATCCTGGCGAGCTGTGATGAAAGCACGCCATCTTCCGCGCTGCCACGACCGGAACGCAAGGCAGATCGGAGGACCATCGCGCTGCTTCACCAGGCAATCCGATTGGGGAAAACCATCCACATACGATACACATCAATGTCGTCCGGTGCCGACGAAGGGCAGTGGATCGCACCGACCCGCTTCACGTCTGACGGTGAAAGCGTGCACGTGCGTGCCCACAGCTTCAAGCACGGTGAATATCGGAACTACCTCCCGATCCGTATCGATCCTGACAGCTCTTTCGAGGAGAAAATCATAGACAAGCCTCTGCCGGAGGATGTGGATTGGAACACTCGGGCAATCATCTGGCTGCGACCAAAGACAGGACTTTCAGAAGAGCAAGCAAAGGTGGTCAGACGTGAATTCGGCTTTGAAGGCGAATGGCTTCGTGTCGAAACCAGAAAAGCTCTGGAATTCTTTTTTGATCGTCGATGGGGGTTGGATACCGTAGGCGCACGGCTTGAGCGCGCGAAAACAAACTACGAACCCATATGAATAACTAAATCCCTTCTCGTACGCCGTTCTTGCTCCGCTCCATAGTTGCCTCCAACATATCGAGACCATCGACAGCAGAGCGCATCTGCGCCTCACCCACCGCGCTCGCTGCCTCGGCATCCGTGACTTGGCCCCCAAAATCCATCTCCATCTGTCGCTGTTCCTCGGCGATCACAGCTTGAACGACAGGCGCAGTCTTCTTTGGGGCGACATCGGTTTGCCCTGACGATTGGCCATCCGCAGCCTGGCGTGCGGCCTCAACGTCGGCCTCGGGTCCGCTTGACCCGTCCGGTGGCGGTGTCATCGGCATGGCGCGCAAACTCAACGGCAGATTGCCTTGCGAACCCCCTCCCCCCGGCTCCGGAAACGGCAATTCGCCTGATTGTGCCGCGTGGATCGCCTTGAACAGCCGATCGTTATAATACTGGATCCGCTTCGCACGAACCGGCATTTGGGCATCGATCACCATAACGATCTCATCGAGCGGCAGGCGGCGCGCCTCGTCTTCGGAGAGCAAGGAACTTTCTTCGGTCCGGGTGGACTGGCTACGGCCCTCGAAGGGGTTCTTACCGATGGACTGGGAGCGCGTGACGACCGTCTTGGTGGTCTTGCCGACCGCCTTGCTCAGCTCCTCGACGGTCTTTTCATCAGAGGGCGTCAGGTAGAGCTTCACGCCGGCGTTGCCCTGCAGCGCGCGGCGGGTGTTCTCGCCATAGATCTCATCTAGGGCGGGGATGGTTTGTGTAACCACGGCCAGATGGCCACGATAAGTCCGCAGAGTCTCGATGCTTTCAACCACGATGGGCATCTTGCCAAGGCGGTTGAACTCATCGAGCATGATCATCACCGGCCACGGCTCGTCTGGCCCGGGATCCTTTTCCTGCATGGCAGAGAGGAGATCGGAGAAGAAGAGGCGGATCAGCGGCGCGAGCGGCTTCACCATCAAGGGCTGGACCACGAGATAGACCGAAAAGGGCTTCTTGCGGATCGTCCGGAAATCAAAGTCCGACACCGCCGTCGCCTCATCGATGGCCGGGTTCTGCCACTGGTCCAGCCCAGAGGTCATCAGAAGCGAGACATAAGAGGTCAGCGTATCGTTATTGGTGGAGGCCAGCCGCGTGAAAATCAGCTTTGCTGCCCTGTTCTCCACCTCGTGGCCGCGTGCGAAGTATTCCTTCTGCTTGTTCCCACCCGATGCCGCGATGCGGTATATTTCCCCCAGGGTCGGGCGCTTGCGCTGGAACGCCAAAAGGCCTGCCGCCACGAAGAGATCGATCCCGCCCTTCAGAAGTCCCTGCACCCTGTCATTGTCGCTCTGCAGGAAAAGCGTCGCCAGAAGCTGCAATTCCATCTGCTGGCGCGCGGGGTCTTTCAGCTCGAAGATGCGCAGGAGCGGGTTATAGCGATGCGTGCGCCTGCCCTCCCAATCGGTGGGGGCAAAACGATAGACCTTGTCGCCCTGGGCTGCGCGGTGCCGGGCCGTGGCCTCGAAACACTCGCCCTTCACATCGAGCGTCACGGCGGAGCCTTGCCAGGTCAGCAGGTTCGGAATGACAAAGCCCGTGGTTTTGCCGCGGCCCGTGGGCGCCACGATCAGCGCATGCGGAAAAACCTTGGAGCAAATGTAATTGGCGCGGGAGCTCGGCGTCCCCAGCTTGCCGAGGATGAACCCGGTCCCGGGCGCCCCGAAGAAGCCGTTGGCCTTCATCTCGCGCGCGGTCTGCCAATGGGTCTGGCCAAAGCGTGTGAGGGCGGATCCTGAGAGAGCGAGGCTCAGCATCATGCCGGCGGCGGCGAAGCTGCCGATGATCAGGTGAATAAGTTGGGCATCCTCCGGGCGGCGATCGAGGATCGCCAGATAGTTCTGCGCGATATAGGCGAAGTCGATCTCGGCCCCGAAGCCGAGATCCTGGTAGGTCAGAACCGCCGAGGCGATGGTATAGCCGATGGCGGCGGTTACCAGCGTGACGAGAAGCACACCGGCCGCGATCCGCGCTTTTCCCATGGAGGCGCTCAATGGACCTGACCCCGCTCGGTCTCGCCATCCACCTCTGTCGCGCGGTGTTTTTCGTATTCGGCGTCGGCGAGTTCGTCGACCACCTGGCGCAAGGCCTCGGTGTTGGCCGTCGCCGCATCGGATTGCAGGTAGACCTTGGCGACATAGAGCCGGTCGAGGCGGTCCTCGAGAACCTTGTCCAGCGCATCGGCATCGCCGGATGTGAGGCGGCCCAATTGGCGGTCATCCAGCACCCGCGCGATCTCGCCGCGGAAAGCGTCCCGCTCCGCCTCCGTTTCGAAGGGTGCGGACAACTGCCCCGCCCGCTCATGGTCCAGGACACGCGCAATCTCGTCTGCGAGACGGTCGGTACGGTCAGACTGCGGTGCAGTTTGATCGCGGGTTGCGAGGATGTCGTCACGCGTGCCAACCCCAAGCCCCTCGCGTAATTCGGTTTCACGGCGGACCTGATTGATGGCTTCCGTGTCCCTTATCTCTACGACGGCGGCATAGGTCGCGCCGAGCCCACGGGCGAGGTGGGACGGCATGTCCGGATAGCTCGCTCGCAAGTCATCCGCGACAGCATCTGCAACAGGCGTGCGGAGGTCGCGTGCCTCCATGATCCGGTCGACGTCGCGGGCGATCTCGCTGGCGCGGGACGCATCTGTGATGGTCTCCCTATAGGGCTCAGACCGGTCGATCACATCGCCAGGGCGTGCGAGCAGCTCCGGGTGTACCTCGAGATATGCGCGCTGCTCCGCCTCGATCCGGCGCTCTGCCTTTGAGACCACCTCCCACTCCCGGTCCTCGATCTCCTGCGCTGTCAGGCCCTCGGCGCGCATCTCCTGACGGATTGTCCCTTCTATCGCCCGGGCCGCGCCCTCATGATAATGGAACCGCTCGCTGACCGGTTCCGCATCCACGACGCCATCCCGGCGCAGCACGTTCTCCCGTTCCAAGAGCGTGCCGAGCGTGACATGCACATCGTTGAGAATGTCACGCGCCTGTTCCAGATCAGCGCGGCGTTCGAGGTTCAGATCGCGCGCCTCGGCCACCTTGGAGAGATCATTGGCGATCCATTGATGCTCGAGCGCTGCATTTGACGCCCCGGTTTCGATCCGGGCCACCATTTCCGATGTGCTGATCCCGGTGCCCCGCAGGGCCGCGTCGATCCGCGACCGCAGTCGCGGCTCTGTGAGGCGCTCCAACTGGCTCTCTTGGATGTTTGCCTCGGAATAGACCCCGCCCTCCGAGGGCGCCTCTGACAACGTGCTCGAACGCAATCCGAGCGGCTGCATGTGCTGGACCTGCGTCTGGATCTCGATGAGACGCTTCTCAAGCACGGGACGTTCGGCGTCGGACTTCTCGGCGATCATGCCCTGCACCCGCGCGAGCTTCTCCGCATAGAGGCTTCTCAGATCCTCGAAGCTTTGATCCTCGGCCATATACACATCTCCTGTTCGGTCCACCTGTCCGCCGCGCGCCAGCACCTCGCCCGCGCGGAAGAGTGCCGCCGCAATATCCTCGCGGGCCTCCCGGGAAGCTTCTGCAGCAAGCGAATGGTAGACGGTTCTGGTATTGGCGATCTCCGCCAGCGTCCGCGTCAGGTCGGCCCCCACGCGTTCGCGCTCGCGGGGCGCGCGCCCTTCTTCTTTCGCGGCATAGACCTCGCGGGTCCGGGCGGGGTAATGCACGACACCGCGATCCACCCGGCGCGTGGCCTCGAGGCGCACGCCATACTTTTCCGCCTCGTCGACCATGGCGAGGCGGAAATCGTCATAATTGAAGCGGTGGTTGCGCCCCAGAAAGAAGAACTCGCCCTCCTGCGAGCGGCGGTTCAGCACCAGATGCGCATGGGGGTGATCGCGGTCTTCATGGACCGCGATGATGTAGTCGAAATGCCCCGCGTCGGACTGGAAGAACCGCTCGGCCACATCCGTCGCGATGTCGCGCACATCCTCGCCGCGCGTGCCGATGGGGAAGGACATGAGCATATGGGTGGTCTGGCCGAGCTTGGGTTTGAAGCCCGCGTCCCACCGCTTGGCAAAACGCTCGGTGAGGTCCTTGATGTCACCCGCCTCGAGCTTCGACTTGCCATCCAGAAACCCGCTACTGTCAACGATATGGGTCGACTTGGTGGTGAGGTAATCGAGCTGGTTCATCAGCTGCGATTTGGTGTGCGTCCCCCCGCCCCGGATCGCCTTGAAGACCGCCGGCCGATGCCCCGCTGCCGCGCGTACAAGCTGGCTCTGCTTGGCGACATGCAGCCCCTGCATCGAGCCCCGGATCCGGCTCCAGCCGTCCCGGAAAACCTCCCCGGTGACCGCGTCAACCGCATCATTCAGCCGCATGGGCAAACTCCCTCAGCGCGGCCGTAGCCTCGAGCTGCATCGCGTCGCGACGGCGGCGCAGGAGCAGGTCGATCTCATCAGCGGAATCGAGGATGAATCGCGCCAGCCCGCGCATCTGCGCGAGGCGCAATTCGGAGAACTCGGCCCCCGCGTTCCCCGTGCCCCCCTGCCCCAACCGGTTGGCCTTCGTCATCTGCTTGGCGATCTGCGCGACCCCATTGCCGACCTCGTGCAAAGAGGCCCTGTATCGCGCCATTTCAGCTGCCATCTGCGCGTCCGGAACGAACACCCCACCCGCCGCCTGGATGAGCCGCCGCAGCCCCTCGGCCCGGCTCTCGATCCCGGCGGCGGCCAGCACCGCGTCGAGCGCCTCAAGCTCCGCAGCCGTGACCTTCACACTGACCGCCGAGACCGGGATCGCGGCATCCATCTGACGCTCGGCATCGGCTTTCAGGACGTAGCGCACGGCCCGCGATGTGACCTCGAAACGCTCAGCCAGCTCAGACGTCGACACACCCTCCGCGGCCTCGCGGACGATCTGCATTTTCTCGATCTCTGTCAGGCGTTTTGTTCGGGACATGCGGAAGAAAGACCCCCTATTTCCTGCCACCTTCCACCAAGGCTGCCCCCACCTTACGATAATATACCACGATGTCAATTATATACTTACGTTGCGTTCAGGCTCAGGCAGCCTTGGTGTCCGCTTCCCCCGCGGCCCGCAGGGACGCGGCTCTGCCGCCCTCACCACCGGGCGACCCACCTGTCCAATGGGTCCCTTTCCCCAGCACCGCCCGAGGGTCTGGCCGAACACGCACGTGTTCGGACGGAACCGCGGGCGGGCGCAAACCCCACCGACAGGGCGGACAGGCAGGGTCAAGGAGGGCCAGATTTGGCTCGGCCCAAATCTCTGCCGCAAAATCCGGGAGGCCCTGGCCGATAGGTTTTTGTGGATGGCCCCCTTGAGGCTGACTGGCCGGTCTGTCGCGGCCTGATCATTCCGGGCGGAGTGCGTCCGTTGAACGCGCAGGGACTGGAAGCACTGCGAGGTCGCTGGCGGCTATCACCGCAGCCAGTGGCGGCATCCCTGGAACGGGGACAGGGCCGCCCGAGGGCGGCCCATCCTCGTCAGAGGATTCAGTCCTGGGGATCCTTCGCGCTCGGCGGGAACATCACCAGCTCCGAGACCGCGACCGGGAAGTCGAGCTTGAGGCTGAAGAACTCCGATCCATCCCCGTTGCGGGTGTTGCGGAACATCGCGCCCACGCGCTGAAAACGGGTGCGCTCCTGGCCATCGGTATCGGTGAACTTGACGGGGACGGTGGCGACGTAGTGGTTGGTCATTTGGGTTACTCCTTGTTGCGATGGGGATCACCCGGCACGGGGGCAAGAGGCCCGGTCGCAAGCGCAAATGCGGAGGGTCCGCGGCTCCGCCGTGGAAGCCGTATTTGTGCTTGCCGGAGCGAAGCGCAGGGCACGATTGGGCCGACCCCGTGCGATCCACATCTATGAGCAAAAAGGAGTGATCCGGATGATCCTTGCCATCACGCCGACGCCACCATCCGCGACCGCGTCCCGCCAAGCCTGGCCGGGGAGCTAACGGAGCCCGCCCGCGTGGGTGCGATGTTCCGCGACACCACCCGAGGGTCGAGCAGGGCTTCAGCCTCAAGTGCGACGTCTCGACCCCTCGCGTCTAGCGCTGCTGACGATGTGCTAGGTGCGCACCATCCCGCTGCCCGAACCGATGCGGATGGGCCGCACTCTGGCGGGCTGGGTAGAGGGATGACGATGCTGGACGCCCCGAGTTGCAGATCAAGTGTGACCGATCGCACGCACCATGAGACATGACGAAAGGGCCGCGCCAAGCGCGACCCTCTCTCTTCATTCCTGCGCGGTCTTCTTCGCTGGATCAGCGACCCGCATGACCGTCAGGCCTTTCGCTTCCGCTTTTTGCCCGAGGTTCAGCGCGACCCCGTTGCCACCGAAGAGAACAACCCCCGTCGCCGCAAATTTATCGTCCAGCATCTCGTCGTTACACTTGAACGGTGCCGCACGCCCATGCGCGGACCAGCGCGGATCGAAGCGCGCCTGCGCGACCCCGCGTGCCCGGGCCCATCGTGCCGCGATCATCTCCGCCCCGTGCTTGCCACCTTTGTGGCAGAGGAAGATCTCCTGGTTCCGGTTCTGCTTGATCCGTTCGCGAACCTTGTCGAGCGTGTTGAAGATCACATCGACATCGGTCCAGTCGGTTGCGCCCGAGACGATCAGGGGCACCCCCTCGACTTTCGATTTCTCGGCGGTTTCACGGTCGTGCTGCTCCAGCAGTTGCCGCGCCTCGAAAACCGCGCCTGTCTCTTGCGCCCGGACGCTCGCGCGCGATCCGGCGGCCGGGATGAAGGCGTGACCGGTCTCGATCTCATAGCATTCCGCCGCCGCCTCGCTCATCACCTCGATGGCGCCGACAATCTCGCGCAGCTGCAGGAAGCGCGCCTGCGCTTCTTCGAGCGCGGTCTCGGCGATCTCCGATCCATCGTGGGATTTTGCCAGCGCGCCGATTTTGTCGGCGGTGCGGTCGATCTCCTTGCCAACTGTCACCTTGCGCCGCTGCAGGTTCGTCGCCAACCCGTGGGCCAGTGGTTCGATTTCCGCCTCGAGCCCGGTCCCACGCAGCGGACCGAGCAGAGCCTCGAAGCTTTCGCGGATGATGTGGTCGGTCAGGACGTGATCTTCCGGGATCGGGAGCTGTGCGTCCTTCTCGGTTAGTCCGAAAAGTTCGATGGTCTCGTAGGTGTTTGCAGTGTCGTAAGCCATGTCTGGTCTCCAGTATTCAGTTGTGGAGCCACCACGTGAGTGTGGGGGCATGGCCGAATGCCTGGTTTCCGAATCTGCCCGGGTCAGGGACGGCGCAGCCGCCGGCTTGCCGGGCGCAAAAGTTTTCTGCGCGCAGCACCGGACACATGCGCGCCCTCACGCACGGGACCATCCCGCGCCACATGCCCCGCCCTCGCCGAAAAGTTTTGCGATCCTTGAGGCGGGCTGATTTGGGGGCCATCCGGAGGATATGCTTCTACGCTCATGTGTGTGTGTTGTGACGGTAGGTTTGCCCGACCCGAGCAGGCAAACGGCCCGACCGGACGCGGCAGACGGATGAAGCGGCGGGATCGTTTTGCCCCGCAAAACAGACCAGAGCGCAATCCGGCGGAGCGGCCAAGGAGGGACGTGCTCGCGAGGCGGGCAAACCGGGGGCCTGGGTGCGACGCCGCGGTGAGGCCGCATGGCCGAATGCGCGACGGACCGAAGGGCCGTTCTCCACTGCGACACGCGAAGCCGAGCAGGGGAGGCCGCAAGGCTAAAGCGAAGAAGAGCTTCGCAACAATTTCCTTCCAGCAAGCCGAATAAACAAGCTAGTATCTCGCAAGACGCCTATTGATTTCCCTAATGGGAAGTCTGCATCTCGGGTGATCACGAACCGCCTCGAGGCCCGACTTGAGGAGGACGGTCGAACAAACCTCGTGACGTTCCATCTCATCGAAGACCCACAGGACGCCGTGCATCGCGATTTCTTGGCGCTCTGCTTCAACCCTGAGCGCTCCATCTCCGGTAAGGAGAACCCAGCCCCTCTCAGCCGCGAGGCAAAATGCAAAGACATCTGGCGTCGATAGCATAGCTTTCGCCCGCTTCAGCTCAGTCGCGCGTGTGGTTTCTTCTGGCGTAAGCTCCTCCACTCTCAGTCCCAGATCGATCAGATCAGGGCCCATCCAATCAAGGAGTTCCGCTTCATAAAGAATATCTGGAACAACGAAATCATAGGGGAGGTCAAAGAGCCTCGCGGTCAGCGAGGCTCTCTCGATGTCGATCAGGACAGAAGTATCAGAAACAAGAACTTGCACACAGCGACTATGCCATGTGGTCCAAACGTTCTTCCAGTTCTTTTACTCGTATTTCGAGAAGCTCAGCTGCGCGAGACAACCCAATCAACCCCTCGGAGAGGGCACGAAAACACAACCTTTGAAAACGGTCCGGTTCTTCTCGTTCCCAAGGAATGGAATTCGGCTCCTCGAACGGCTCATCCCGCCAACCTCGTTGCTTATAGACCTTAAACAGGCGCGCAAATGTTGCCTGGTTGATGATCTCCAAATCCTTGCATCGATACGTCAGCGCCTGAATGCTAACGCCAAACCGATCCTTCAGACTAATGAGCTCACCAATGCTTATGTCAGTTCTGCGGGCACCAATCTCCTGCCGAAGCACTTCTGCCGGAACGAGGAATGCGCCAGCAAATCGATTTGCGGCGCGTTCTGAATCGCACCCTTCGGCAACCCTAAGAACCATGTGGCCCAGTTCGTGAGCCAAACTGAAGCGCTTTCGCTCAGACCAGGTCTTCTTCTTGATCATGATAACACGTGCGGAGTGATGCTCTTTTCGACGGACTTTGGCCGCAAGGCCATCAATCCGATCAACGTCCAGAGACAACACCTTTATCCCGTGCTCCTCGAGGAGTTCGGCAAGCATTGGAATCGGGTCATGACCAAGCTGCCAAGAAGCACGCATGTTGCGAGCCGCGTCCTCGGCATCACGAACATCGGTCACCCAGTAGGGCGCTTCGTGCGGGGCATCCCATTCCTGACTCGAAAGATTCAGCAAGCTTTCGACAGCCAGGTACTTTTCAACCATATTGAGCGTCTTGGCTTCGATCGTCGCGATCTCCTTGGCTGACGAACTGGCTGACTTGCGAAACTCAACGCCCTCCAACTCAAGCTCGTCATCGCTCAGCAGGAAATCAACAGAGACCTCGAGTGCTCGGGCAAGACTCAGCAGCACGCCCGATCCGGGCATGTCTTCATTGCGCTCGTACTTGCCTATGGCTTGAGCGGACACCTTGTTCTCCATGGCATCGGAAAGCGCACGGAGCGAAAGGCCAGATGCCGCCCGGGCTCCTTTGAGTCTCTTGCCAATCATAACATCCTCCCAGTGGGTGGTTTACACTTCACCCATATGATTGATATTTTGTAAACCACAACGCTTGAAAGCGCGGCTTTTTGTCCCTATTTTGTAACACGAGGCCAAAAGGAAGGCAAATTTGTAAACCGCCCAATCGCCCCAAGAGGCGTTAGACAGGCAACGAAGCGAGGAAGCAGCCATGAACATACCGTTTACGGGCGAGCTGACACCAAGGTTTCAGAGCATCGTAGGACTGCCTGATAATCGGCTGGTTGATCCAGTCTTAGAAAAGCTAGGTGCATCATGAGACGCATCCTAAGCATCGATGGTGGCGGCATCAAAGGCACCCAACCCGCGGCTTTCCTGGCGGGTTTGGAAGAAGATCTTGATGAGCCGATTGGCCGCTACTTCGACCTGATTGCGGGAACGTCAACCGGGGGTATTCTCGCGATCGGCCTTGCCCTCGGCATCCCGGCCAAAACCCTCCTCGAACTCTACGAAAATCGCGGGCCGACGATTTTCGGGCAAGCGGGGGACAACAGCTGGTTCGGGCGAAAGGCTCGGGACGCGCGTGCCGCCTTGCGTCACCTGGTCAAGCCGAAGCACGATGCATCGACGCTTCGGGACGAACTCCATGCCGTCCTTGGCGACAAGCTCATCGGCGAAGCTGAGACCCGGTTGCTGATCCCGGCCTGGGATGCCGACCAGCGCAGCGTCTACATCTACAAGACGTCGCATCATCCGCGGCTCACTAAGGATTACCGGAAGCCGGCCCTCGACGCCGCGATGGCGACGTCGGCCGCTCCAACCTATTTCGCGCGTCACAAGACGGTGGATGATGTCGGGCTTCTCGATGGTGGCACCTGGTGCAACAATCCGGTGGGCGTCGCGACCGTCGAAGCGATCTCGATGCTCGGCTGGTCTCCGCAGGACCTGCACATCCTGAGCCTCGGCTGTGTCGACGAGGTCTACATGCTGCCTGAATCCCCCGGCAAGGCCGGTCTCGGATTGAAGGCCCTCAGTCTTCTCATGGACGGGCAATCCCGTGGAGCGCTCGGCATTGCCCGTCATCTGACAGGCGATCCGCACGACCGGACGGCTGTTCACCGGTATTCGCCGAGCGTTCCGGAGGGTTTCTTTTCCCTCGACGACACCACCAAGATCCAGAGGCTCAAGGGGCTTGGCGCCTCGAGTGCCCGGCATGCGAGCCCCACACTGACCTCCATCTTCTTCCAGCAACCTGCCGAGCCGTTCGTGCCCGTGCATCAACTCGAACGGAACGCCGCATGAACCAGATCTTCTCGCACCCCCTCACCGATACCGCCATTCAGCGGCGGGCGCAGGTCTTCACGATCCTTGAAGAAATCTGCCAGGAGCTGGAATGGACCCAGACCCAGTTCGAGAAGGCCCGTACCAGTTACGAAGCCGTCGCAGACTGGTTGGCCGGATCGAGCGACCCGATGCTTGCTTCCCTCCATGTCTACCTGCACGGCTCCGGCGCACTCGGCACCTCGATCAAACCGATCGGGCGCGACGAGTTCGATGTCGACCTGATCAGCTTCATCCTCGGCCTCGGCCCGGAAATCGCACCGGCACTCCTGAAGGCCGCGATCGGCAAGCGCCTGCGCGAGCACGCCTACTATGCCTCTATCCTGGAAGAAAAGAAGCGCTGCTGGCGCCTGAACTACGCCGGCGATTTTCACCTCGACATCTCCCCGACCATTGCCAACCCGAACTGCATGAACGGCGGTGAGCTGGTGCCCGATCGCAAGCTGCGGGATTGGCACGCGACGAATCCTCGGGCCTATCGGACCCTCTTCGACGAAAGGGCGGCCCTAGTCCCGCAGATGACGCAGTCGATCATCGCGGCGCAGCGCGATGCGGCGACGACCGAGCCTTTCCCGGTACGTCAGTCCGTCAAGGGCATTCTGCGGCGGACCGTGCAACTCCTAAAGCGTCACCGGGATCTGGAATTCCTGCATGTTCAGGAGGAGATCGCACCGATCTCGATCATCATCACGACCTTGGCCATGCGATCCTATGAGATGTGCGTCAGGCGCCACGTTTTCGCAGACGAACTCCAGGTGTTGATCGACACGATCCGCCTGATGCCGGTCTTCATCGAGCGACCCCTAGTCAATGGCCGTCAGATCTACGCGGTCTGGAACGAGACCACCGAAGGTGAAAATTTTGCCGAGCGTTGGAATGAAGAACCCGCGCGGGTCGAAGCCTTCTACAAGTGGCACAGCAAGGCGCTTGCGGATTTCGAATCCCTGCGTGACCTCGTTGGCCTCGACGCGATTGTAGGCTCCATGAAGGACAGCCTGGGTGACAAACTTGTTGCCCGGACCATGAACCGGCGGATGGATGCGCTGAACGAGGGGCGAAAGACCGGGGCACTCGTGCTTGGTGCGGGTGTTGGCCTCACAACCCAAAAATCGGCCGCGTCGACGCCCGTTCCCAGGAACGAGTTTTTCGGGGACTAAGCGCGATGGCGGGATCGACCACAAGAAACCGGCTGACACTGCCCCAGCAGTACCTGTTCCTGCAGAAGTCCAAGACAGTAGCCGGCGAGGGGGTGCTCGGTCCGCGCCGGTTGGAATGGCATTTTCACGCACAACCTACGCCGCTTTCTCGGACGTATCAGGTCACCCTTGTCCTGGAGAGGGACGGAACGCCGGACGTTCGGGTTGTAGATCCTGACTTGAGGTTGCTCGCCGGTGAACGCGACCTGCCACATATCTACCATGACCCGGATCGGCTCTGTCTCTATCTGCCCGGAACCGGACAATGGGACGCCAGCAAGCGTCTGGACCTCACCATTATCCCCTGGACCCACCTCTGGCTGATCTATTTCGAGGAATGGCTTGCAACGGACGAATGGAAGGGCGGAGGGAAGCACCCTGGAGAGGATGACCCAAACGAGGGCAACCGTGCGTTGAGGCGCAGCCTTCAACGACAACGCTAAAATCTGCTGTTAATCTCATTGTATGATGTGAACCGAGTTGGAACCGAGTGACTGTGGCGGATGGTCGTTTTAGACGTGAGGCAACGGCGGCGCATAATCCTGAGAACCACAGTAGGGCGGTTCGGCACTCAACAAACTCAAGTGCGTATCTACACCCTGTCAGCACAGAAAAAGGGGAACCGTGATCCCACGGCTCCCCTTTCGGTTCATATCGTCTCCCCTCGCGCGCCGATTAGGCGACCAAGGAGAGCCCCGCGCCCGCGTCCTGCGGCTGCTCACCGCTGTCGATGAACGGGATGATCGAGAAGGTCTGCCCGCCGCGCTGCTCTTCGTTCTGCACGGCGTTCACGCGCAGGTCACCATCGGGCGTGTTGATCAGCAGCGACAGGTAGTCATTGCCCGTGCGGCTGCTTTTCGCCATCCACGCCGAGCCGACGCGGATCGGTGTGCCCCGGGGCGAGCTGACCTCGATGCGGTAATCGGGGTGGGTCTCTTCGGATTTGTAGCTGTTCTCGATCAGCATGAACTCCAGATCGAACATCATGTTCGCGATGTAGCCGGTGAAGGCGTTGTCAGCGTCCATGGCGGTGAGCTCACCCGAGATCGAGCCGGATTTCATCAGGCCGTTCGAGACCAGCGGGATGATCTCGAATTCGCCGCTCTCGGCCGCGCGCGCCTCTCTCGTCTGCACTGCGTTGACCCGGAACGGGCCGAGACCGACATCGATCTGCATCGAGATGTAGGGGTTGCCGCTGGTGTTGCCGGTCTCGTTCCAGGCGGTGCCAATGCGCACCTTGCGGCCAGACTTGTTGACCGCGGTCACGTCAAAATCCGGGCTGCGCTCAGACATCTTCGGGCGGGTTTCAAGTTGGATCGCAATGTCAAAGCGCGTCGAGTGGATCATGCCGGTGTACTTGGCGGCTGCGGTTTCAGCACTGCGGTTGAGGGTTCCTGCGAACATGGGATGGTTCCTTTTGGATTGGCCGGTGCCTGACGTTCTTGCCAGCGCATCCGGGATTGCTTTCTCGACCCCTCCTGGGATCACAAACCAGAAAGCCTGCTTTCCTTTCAGCCCCGCCCACGGGTCAGAGCTGCCGTCCGAGTGGGAATGCCCCCGCGCCTCTGGGTGCTACGCCCCTCCCCTGCCCGTCTGGTCTTGATTGGTTGCCCGGATTTTCTGCGGCGTCCTTCGATTGCGCGACGAAGAACTCCGTTTCTTTTCCGTTCAACCGGTGCCCGCTCCGGTCGGTCAGACCGATGCAGCTACCATTCGGCAGATAGGTGATGAGGTACTGACCGAGCCGGTCCTTGTGGACAACGTAGCCGGTATTGGCCCAATGCACGGTCTGGCCGGCATCGACGGCCGCC
>Ga0316204_10003947_pt1 | contig 28043 bp, 27 predicted proteins | sample 6monrhotite_MG_2_FD_205661 | JGI IMG/M metagenome (GOLD analysis project Ga0316204, IMG submission 205661) | Microbial mat bacterial communities from mineral coupon in-situ incubated in ocean water Damariscotta River, Maine, United States -... | ecosystem: Environmental > Aquatic > Marine >...
CCCTCATCGCTTTTTATGAGGGCAAGCGACTAAGGACGGCGTTTTCTTGCTTACTTCTTTTTCGCTGTTGAAAAAGAAGTAAGGCGCCAGCAGGCGAAACTTGAAAACAAAAAAGGTCATAAACGTTCAGCACTTAGTAAAGAACAAATCTAGCAACAAGAGAAAAAAAACAAAACCTAACTATTCCTCAAAGCCTCAATCCGCACAGCCAGCGGAGGATGCGTCATCAGCGCCGCCGCAATCCCATGTTTCAAACTTCCACTAATACCAAACGCCGCCAGCTCACCAGGCATTGCTGATGTCTCCTCCTGGTTTTGTTGCAAACGCTGCAAAGCTGCAATCATCTTCTGCTTACCCGCAAGCTGCGCACCACCGGCATCGGCTCTAAACTCACGGCGACGAGAAAACCAGGCAGCAATCATTGCAGCAAACACACCGAGAATTAATTCAGCAATAATACTCACCACAAAATAACCAATGCCAAAGCCACGTTCATTCTTAAAAACCACACGATCAACAAATGTGCCTATTACACGAGAGATAAATATCACAAAGGTATTCAGTACGCCCTGCAACAATCCCATGGTAATCATGTCACCATTGGCCACATGGCTTACCTCATGCCCTAACACCGCCTCGACTTCATCCTGTGACATCTTTTCTAATAAACCACTGCTCACGGCGACCAGGGCATTGTTTCTATTCATGCCTGTCGCAAATGCATTCGGCTCAGGAGAATTAAATACTCCGACTTCCGGCATACCTATACCTGCCTGCTCAGCCTGACGACGAACGGTTTCCAGTAACCAGCGGTCACGGTTATTTGATGGCTGTTCAATTAACTGAACGCCCATAGAACGTTTGGCCATCCATTTGGATATGGCCAGAGAGATAAACGAACCCGTGAAACCGATAATTGCAGCCATAATAAGCAGGCCAGTGAGGTTCATTGCTACACCTTGAGATGCAAGCATCTGATCCACACCAAGTATACGCATAGAAACGCTTAAAACCGCAAGAACTGCAATATTAGTAATTAGGAACAAACCAATTCTAGAGAACATAATATACCTGAAAAAGAGTTTATAAATATGCTTCTTAGATATGGGTAAGTGATGAAGGTTTCAAGGGAACAATGATATTATTACAAGCACTACAGATAACTCAGTCGCCAGTAAAATGTAAGTAAAAATATAGTGTGATTTTTTAATTTTTTAAATAAATAGCTGAATTATATAATAAATAATCGAAGTGGCAGCCACAAGACCAAGCACTGGAAGGATTGTACAGGAAATACAGATATCACCAATTTCTCTCGTTAAACCACTCATAATAAGCTCCGATAACGTTTTCATTTTGATTAGATAGCTTAATAATAGACCTTTCATAAAAAAATAAAAGTTATTTTTAATATATAAGTATTTAAGCCATTAATAACACTTTTAGCCTCTTCAGGAGAAGAGCGGGCGACTAACCTTTAAACGCATTAGAAGAGTTTAGATAATCTAACTCTGCCTGACTGGATTGCCTGCCTAATATTTCGTTTCGATGGGGAAAACGCCCGAACTTCTCTACAATATCTCGATGATGTCTGGCAAACCTGATATTCCCTTCAAGTCCGGCCTGCTCAAACTTTTCAACCGAAAGATTTTGATGCTCCATTAACTCACTATGCATTAATGGCATATAAAAAAAGCTTAAGTATGATTCAGACAGATGTTTATCGTAACCTTGCTGAATACCAAACAACGCTAACTCAATAGAACGGGCTTCAGACGCAAAACTTTCAATCGTTCCACGAAACATATTTAGTGGAAATTGATCAAACAGTATGATTAACGCCAGACAACCTTCGGCAGATTTTTTCCAGTCATCTAGCTCGCCAACCAGGCCTTTTTTCCACAGATTTTCATATCGATCACGAATCAGTTGATCAATTTCAGGTGTTGAATTAAACCAGTGTTTATTCATTGGTTCGGTGAACCAGAAAGCTAGAATGTCTGCGGGATTAGGCATATATCTCCATTCTTAGGTCTTAGGTCTTAGGTCTTAGGTCTTAGGTCTTAGGTCTTAGGTCTTAGGTCTTAGGTCTTAGGTCTTAGGTCTTAGGTCTTAGGTCTTAGGTCTTCACAAGCAAAGCTTGTGAGCTTTTGACTTACGACCTACGACTTACGACATTTTTATTTAAACTGAGAAACCTTACGGGTAAACACCCAGTTATTACCCTTAGATAATGATTTATTATAACTGTAGCCCTCGGCATCAAATTCTTTAATATCTTCAATATCTTTCAGCTGGTTTTGAATAATATAGCGACTCATCAGTCCACGGGCTTTTTTGGCATAGATGCCAATCATTTTATAATCACCATTTTTAAATTCTTTAAATGCAGGTGTAATTATTTCAGCATTCAGCTCTTTAGGTTTCACTACCTTAAAGTATTCATTAGATGCCAGATTAATCAGGTGTTTGGACCTGGTTTTTTTAAGCTGATCGTTTAAGCCCTCAGTAACTTTACTGCCCCAGAATTCATAGAGATTTTTACCACGCTCATTAGTTAAGCGCGTTCCCATTTCCAGGCGATATGGTTGCATCAAATCGAGAGGTCGTAACATCCCATAAAGACCTGACAACATTCTAAAATGCGTCTGTGCAAATTTAAAATCTTTAGCACTAAAACTTTCCGCATCAAGACCTGTATAGACATCGCCTTTAAAAGCAAGTACGGCCTGCTTGGCATTTTTTTCCGTAAATTTTTTATTCCACGCTTCAAAGCGATCAAAATTGAGCTCGGCAATCTTAGCGCTAACTTTCATTAACTCAGAAATATCAAGCGCAGAAAACTCTCGCATTCGGTGAATCAACTCAGCTGAGTCATCAAGGTAATCAGGCAGCGTAAACGTTTTAGTTTTAGCTGGTGTATCGTAATCGAGAGTTTTCGCGGGGGAGACAACTATTAACATGTTTTTCCTGCTGTATTAACCAGATTTTGCCACAGAGACACAGAGCTCACAGAGAATATAAAATCACCTCTGCGAGCTCCGTGTCTCTGTGGAAAACCTTTAAATATTTAAACCTTACCTGTTTTTAATCATTACTTCTATCGAGTCGACTTTCTGATAACCACGAGGCAACTTAAGTCCTCGCTTGCCACGCTCATCGGCATGGCCATCAACTTCATTAGCACTCATAGTCTTATGCTTTTTACCGGCATAAACCGTAAGCTTTTCACCATCCTGCAATAAATCTACGGCACAAATCCACTCTTCATTACTTTTAAGTTTTGCCGGGGGAACATTTATAATTTTATTCCCCTTACCTTTAGACATCTGTGGAAGTTCAGCTAATTCTGTTACCAACATATGCCCCTCGGAACTTACCGCTACAATCCAGTCATCTTCCAGGCTACGCACTTTAACCGGTGGTAATACTTTTGCTCCAGGTGGCACCTTTAAGAATGCCTTACCGGCTTTATTTCTTGATTGCAATTCACCCAACTCACTCACAAAACCATAACCGAAGCTTGTAGCAAATAGATAAAGGTCTTTGGGGTCACCCATTAACGCAGAGACAAACACGGCTCCCGGAGGAGGGTTAAATCGCCCCGTTAATGGCTCACCCTGGCCTCTGGCAGAAGGCAATGTATGTGCAGGCAATGTATATGCGCGCCCTGTGCTATCAAGAAACACGGCTTGTTGATTTGATTTACCGGCAGCTGAAGAGCAATGTGAATCACCTGACTTATAATTTAAGCTTTCTGCATCTATTTCATGACCTTTGGCAGCACGAACCCAGCCTTTCTCAGACAGGACAACTGTAATAGGGTCACTCGATAATAATGCAGACTCATCCATTGCCTGTGCTGCATCACGCGCCACTATAGGTGAGCGACGTTTATCACCATAGGTTTCCGCATCATCGAGAATTTCTTTTTTGATCAATGTTTTCAGTCGACGTTCTGAACTTAGCAGTTTTTCCAGCTTTTCTTTTTCCGCTTTTAACTCTTCCTGCTCTTCACGAATTTTTATTTCTTCAAGTCGGGCCAGCTGGCGTAACTTGGTATCTAATATGTAATCAGCCTGCACGTCAGTTAATTTAAAACGCTTCATCAGTGCAGGTTTTGGTTTATCGTTTTCGCGAATAATTTGAATCACTTCATCGATATTCAAAAACGCAATTAACAAACCATCTAATAAATGCAATCGTTTATTAACTTTTTCAAGACGCCAGTTAAGTCGATTACGCACCGTCTGAGTACGGTAAGCTAACCACTCTTTGAGAATCATGCGCAGGTTTTTGACACTGGGCTTGCCATCAATACCAATCATGTTCATATTCACACGATAAGTACGTTCAAGGTCTGTGGTGGCAAACAGGTGAGTCATTAACTGCTCAGTGTCGACCCGGTTAGATCGAGGCACCAGCACTAACCGGCATGGGTTTTCATGATCAGATTCATCACGAATATCTTCCAGCATCGGCAATTTCTTCGCTGTCATCTGTTGTGCAATCTGCTCAAGTATTTTATTTCCCGAAACCTGGTGTGGCAGTGCGGTAATGATGATGTCACCATCTTCTTTTAAATACACTGCACGGGCACGAATACTTCCATTGCCCTTTTCATACATCGCAAGCAAATCTTCACGCGGCGTGATTATCTCAGCATCTGTAGGATAATCAGGCCCCTGGATATGCGTACACAGCTCAGCAACCGTGGCTTTTGGCTCATCCAGCAAACGAATACAGGCGGTTGCCACTTCACTTAAGTTATGCGGAGGCACATCGGTTGCCATACCTACCGCAATACCTGTCGTACCATTAAGCAGTATATTGGGCAGCCTTGCGGGTAATGACCTGGGCTCTTCCAGCGTTCCATCAAAGTTTGGCTGCCAGGCAACCGTACCCTGCCCCAGCTCTGTTAGTAGAACTTCAGCATATTTTGACAGCTTCGATTCTGTGTAACGCATCGCAGCAAACGATTTAGGGTCATCTGGAGAACCCCAGTTGCCCTGTCCATCAACCAGAGGGTATCGATAAGAGAAGTCCTGAGCCATTAATACCATGGCCTCATAACAGGCACTATCACCATGTGGGTGAAACTTACCCAGCACATCACCTACCGTACGTGCTGATTTCTTGTATTTGGCCCCGGCATTCAGGCCGAGCTCTGACATGGCATAAACGATACGTCGCTGCACAGGCTTTAAACCATCCCCTATAAAGGGCAAAGCGCGATCGAGAATTACATACATGGAATAGTCCAGGTACGCTTTTTCTGTAAAATCCGCCAGGGTTTGTTTTTCTATACCTTCGAAATTAAGATTGTCTTGATCTGACATGTCTGGAAACTGTTCTCTTGATAATTCATTATGTGAGCATGATTATCATCAAAAGTGGCCCTGAACACAACAAATCAAAACAGAAGATTCATAGAGCTGTGATTTAAGCCTGCAAACTCGGCAGTATCTCAGCCAAAATATGCTCTACTGCAGACTTTCGCATATCTTCGGTATACAACACTAACAGGGTTAAGTCATCGCGAACATCAAGCACACGCCAGTGGATTTTCTGCTCAACTCCGCTCATCGACAACCAGTGTGCAGGCCGTTTACCTTGATGAAAAAACAGGTGTAATTTCCCCTGTTCGCTACCAGCAATACGTAAATGAGTGGTCAAGTATTGATCAAGCCGACAAAAACGACTCATCTCAACAGCATATTGCTGCGGCACATCAGCTATACCGTTTTCATATAACCATTGCTGCATACCTGCTTGAATTCCATTGTTCAAATCAGCATCTTTCATAATATCGGCATAAGCAGCAGAAACTATCGCAGGGGTGCTCAGGTAAAAAAATAACGCCACAGATAAAACCATTGTCACCATGAGTGACGAGAACCACATAATTGAGGCTGCTCCAAACGAGCTAATAACCGAAGATTTATCATCTGCACCAGGCTTAACGCCATTTACATTCTGCTGGTTTATTTGCGTCTGCAAGTTTTTAAACTGCGATGGAGTAAGGGCCTTACCTGAATAGTAATTATTAACTGCCTGTTTTAGTGTCTGTTTTTCAATCATAAAGTACCGCCTGACATACTACTACTTTGATTGCTGTAACCAGCATGCTCATCATCACCCTCATTCATTTTATCAAGCTGTATTTTCAGGCGTTTTTTCAACCGGTGAAGCCTTGATAGAATAGTGCCCCTGGGCTTTTCATAAATGCTAGCGATTTCATCTACCGTATGCTCTTCTACTGCCCACAGGTATAACAACTCATTTTCTTCAGAATTTAACATCGCAATTAACTTATCAACCTCCTGCTGATTAATTAATAGCTCATCCATCAGGTTATCAATTGGCTCGATGCATGAAATATCATCACTATCAATAGACAACATCGGCAAGACTTTGTTATGTCGCTGCCAATCGATGAATAAATTACGAATCATTGTTTTTAAATACGCTATTGGCGTATCTACAATCAATGATTTACGCAAATATCGCTCAATGGATTCCTGCAAAAGGTCATATGCAAGATCTTCACACATCGAAATCGATAATGCATAGCGATAAAGCTGATTTAACTCATCTTGAGTAAACATAACAACCTGTTATTTGTAAATATATCTAATAACGTTTAACACCCGGTTTTGATTGCATAATTCATATAATAAAAAAATCGTGCAATCAAATTACTGACTTACTCGTTATAACATAGCATAAGCACTAAACGTTACTCACAATATTCACTTAAGTCATCATTCAGGAAATAAATACAATGAGAATAAAAGCGTCTACACAAATACTATCTCTCGCGATTATAAGCTGCATATCCAGCCATGCGGCTTTTGCAACCCCCAAGGTAAAACCCTCACCCAATGGCATCCAGCTACCAGAAAATTACAAAGACTGGAAAATCATTTCTCAATCACACCGAATTGACAATAAAACGGTTCGTATAATACTGGGAAATGAAATCGCTATTAAAGCGTCACGCTCAGGAAATTCTAACCCCTGGCCTAAAGGCAGTATTCTAGGAAAACTGGTCTGGAAACAAAAAGCAAAGGAAAGCTGGCCAACGGCAATAGTGCCGGGTAAGTTCATACACGCCGAGTTCATGATCAAAGATAGCGAAAAATATAAGAGCACCGGTGGCTGGGGCTATGCCAGATGGAAAGGGCTCGACCAGATGCCTTACGGCTCAGATAAAAACTTTGCACAGGAGTGCGTTGCCTGCCATACACCTGTAAAAGATAATGACTACGTTTTCACCTCTACGGCTGAGCTACCCTAATTATTGACATCTGCTGACAAACAAAATTTTCAATAATGCTGTAGACATATCTCTATGTCTACAGCTCCAGTATTTTTTTATAATTAGAACTGTTTGCTAACACCTAAACTAATCGTTGTTTTGTCATAATCATACTGATCGACTGTGGATTCATTATCCGTAAACTGCAATTTAGTTTTAAGCTTCAGGGTTTTATCAATTCTGTAATCAACCAACAATGCAGCCTTCATTTGATCATCATTGCGTTCAAATGAAGCCGAAGCAGGAAAGTCACTTACACGATAGGATAAATCACCGGTCACAGCCCATGCGCTGTTAATGTTAAATGTATATTTTCCGCGAATGGTATGACGTGTGGGTGAATAGTCATATGCATAGGTTGATGTAATCAACTCACCCCTGTCATTAAGCTCATACTCATAATATAACTGATGAGAACTGTTCTTTTGATAGTCTCTGTAGTCAATTCTGGCACGTTGCCGCCACCCTTCAAGATAACTAAACAAGGCCTCATCACTACTGATATCTTCATATCGATAGCGTAAATAAAGTCTTTTCGTCTTCGTAAGCGATGTTTTACCCTTAACATCCAGTTTCAATGCAGACTGATAATCTATGCCTCCAAAGTTACTATTACTTACACTCAGATGAGCACTTGTATCCCAGCTTCCTAATCGCTGCTCTTTTCTCAGGCCAGCTGCATACTGATACTCATCATAAAAATCGCTGTCACTATAATCTATTTTAAAATAGATAACATCAGCGAGCCAGCCGTCTTTTCTTTTGCCAGAAATAACTGTATCCAACGACAGAAACACGTCATAAAATGTGTCTGATACATCAAGCGCCGCATCCACAGGAGAAGCTGTAATATTGTCATCATTTCCCATATTTAGCGAGAAATAAGCTCGCCATTTGTCATCCATATTTTTTATTTTTCTCAACTGCTTTACTGAAAGCGAAACCAGCTTTTTATCTTTACTGTCCTTTACGATTTCACTGAAGTATTTTTTTGCCTGTTTTCTGTTATTCACCTTTAACTCAATCAATCCAAGGTTATACTCTGCCAGATCAGACATTTTTGGTGACTGTGAAACAAGCTTAAAATAACGCCTTGATAATTCATACTTTTCCAGCTTGTAATAACTACTTGCAAGATTGTAATGAATCGCCACTGAGTTCATTCCCTGCTTTCTGGCTAATTCAAATTGCACTACAGCAGATGAGTAATCCCCCGATCTGAAAAATTCAAGTCCTTTACTAAAATCCGACTCAGCCGAGGCTAGAACACTGGATGAAAAAAGAAACAAAAGCGCAATAAGAAAATCTGATTTTCTTATAGTTAAATTCATATATTACCCATAACGTTATAAAAATATTTACCGCAAAAAGCTCCAGCCATAATCAGATTATGACCGGAGCACTTTACAGGACTTTATTGCTAATAATCTATTATTGCAAAATCATCTTCCCGGGCCTTGCACTGGCTGATCGCCCAGGCCCTGATCTTTATCCTCTGTATGATCCTGATGCTCCTCTCCAGCTTCACTGCGCTCTTCTTCCATGTCACGCTCACGTTCTTTTAGCATCTCTTCATTTTCCAGGTTATCTTCATTAACACGCACTGTGTTACGCACACGTTTTTTAAGCTTTTCCTGTTCTTTTAGTTGTGCAGCTTGTTTTTCATTGACCTTTACAGGCAGAGCTATCTGCTGCATAACAGAACTCCTGGAATCTTCAGTTGCTTCTATTACACGAATAGTGACCTCATCATCTGATGATGCCAGAACTGTATGCGGAGCAATAGCTCCTAAAACTAAAGTAGTACCTAAAATTATATTTTTCATATCCTAAACCTCAAGAATTTAATTTGCTCGCAACGTATCAAACCAGGCTATCCCACACTGTTTTGTTCCAGTTGATAGAACAGAGCACCATTAGCCGATGACTTAAGTACAACACGCAATACTTTTACTTTCCCGTCATAATTAAGTTTTGCCACCAGCTCCCCCTGACCAGGGTCCAGAGCCATTATCGGTAAAGACAATACATTCTCACCTTTTTTCAAACTGGTCTGCCAGGACAGTTCGCGCTGGCCCGGATAACCATCAAGAACCATATTATCAGGCAGCCCTATACTCAAATTAACCTCGGTAATATCAGCATGTGAATCAAACAGTAAACGTACAGTTTTAACCTCATTGACTGCCATAGAAACGATATGTTTTTCCTCTACCAGGTCATGGTTTACAAGCACTGTTGAGGTAAACCAGATCGCCAGACTAGCAGCGATTGCGGTAGTAAAACCTGCCGTAAAATGAAACTGACGAGTATCTTTATGCTGCCTGCGCACCCCAGCAAACATACGTTGCTCAAAATTTGCTGATGGCTCGGGTATTTCAAGATTCTTTAAACCAGAAGCGACAGATTTAACACGCTCCAGCTTACTGGCACAGCTTGCACAATCAGCAACATGCAACTCAAAAGCATGCTGATCCTCACCAGACAAAGCGCTTTCCAGATAATCATCAATATGTTTATTTATGTCTGTACAATTCATGTTTTTCATTCCACCTTACCACTAACACGCTCAGAGGCCCCATCCGGTTCCATAATGTGAACAATTTCACGTAATTTTTTTCTGGCCCTGCTGAGACGTGACTTTATTGTACCCACAGGCATGTCTGTCATCTCATTGATTTCCTGCAGGCTGTACCCCTCAACATCATGCAATACAATTAATAAGCGTTGATCCTCACTTAACTCATTCAAAGCATTATTTAGATACTCCAGTGTCAACTCAGAATTTACGACTGTCGATGGTTCTGCCTCACGGCTTTCATGGGTTTCATAGACCGCCTCTTCATTTTCCATATACACAAGTGGAGAACGTTTATTACGTCGAATATGGTCAATAAACTGACGATATAAAATCCTGGAAAGCCAGGGAGATAACTTCTCGATTGATTGCATTTCTTCAAGTCGCGGATACAGCTTTATAAGGAGATCCTGCACAAGATCTTCGGCATCATCCCTGTTACCGGTAAAGCGATAAGCCAGATTATATAATTTTTTCAGGTGAGGCCTGACAAGCACTTCAAACTGCTTATGTGTGTCTCCAGTTTTAGACAACAAATTACTGATCATACCCATGCTTTATTGCTCCACTGAATATCAAACAACCACTAAATATACACTTAATAAAGAATAGTCTTTTATTCCGCCTATATGTTGAGCCTATCATTATTACGTGTAAATCTATTTGAAAGAGGTCAACTTATTCCCCCATGATCAGCCTTCGCCAACAATAAGCTTCATCTTGTACCTGCTCGTTTATATTTCAAGCCTTTATACACCGTTAGTAGGTGAATAAGCTTTAAATTCAATTAAATTTTAAAATAATGGGAACCATTTGTTAGCCACTGTCGTTATATAAGCAACACTTACTTAAACAGGAACTTCCAATATGAAAGCAATTTTATATGTATCTACTTTTTTAATGACAATCAGCTCAGCAGCATTTGCTCATCACCCAGCTGCAGATATGGTTGACCCTGAAATTTATGCCGTGATTGACGAAAATGTATCAGACACACCACATGCTGATATGACATTTGATGATATGGGCAGCGATATGGAAACAGCAGGTGCAGCAGCTGATGCCCGTGAAGTTAGCATAGATTCAAGAGCTGACATAGATGTAGCTATAGAATCAGATGAAATGCTTGACACTATGGATTTACTGGAAAATGTTAGTAGCCAGCTTTCTGAATAAAACAGAAAGTTAATTAACATAAAAAGCTGGATTTAATTTCAGCGGAGCCAGGGGTAAAATTGCATTACTCCTGGCTTATTATTTGTATTTTCTAAAAGTTTGGATAGCAGAAACATATTAAATATTTACTTCAATAACTCCCTGCATATATTGTACTGCCTTACCCGATATCTTGACTCTTTCACCAGCATAAACACATTTTACTTCACCACCACGTTTAGATATTTGCTTAGCCGATAAAATATTCTTATTTAATTTCCCTGACCAATACGGAACTAACTGAGTGAATGATGAGCCTGTAACAGGATCTTCATTGATTCCATATTTTGGTGCAAAACACCGCGTAACAAAATCATATTCTGAAGCTTTAGATGTTATAATAACCGCCCTCAAATCCAGTTCTTCCAGGCTTTTGAGATCTGGCAGTGCATTTATAACACTACTTTCATTTTCAAAAACCACAATGTAATCCATAAATTTAAGCGTTTCCACGGGCCTGTCTTCAAATGCATTTAACAACGCCTGGGGCGGCTCACAGACTATTGGTGACTGAGATGGAAAATCCATTTCTAACCAGTCATTATTTTTTCTGACTTTTAACGGGCCTGATTGTGAATCAAACTCTATTTCTGCTTCTTTGTACTCTAGAATATTAAAAATAACATAAGCACTAGCAAGTGTTGCATGGCCGCATAACTCTACTTCATGCAGCGGTGTAAACCAGCGAATATGGAAGCCTTTTTTTGTGGGCACAAAAAAAGCGGTTTCAGATAAGTTATTTTCTTCAGCAATTGATTGCATCAAGCTATCGGGCAACCATTCCTGCAGAGGGCATATTGCTGCCGGATTGCCTTCAAACGAGAAATTTGCAAAGGCATCTATTTGATAGATATTTAATTTCATAAAACCACAAATCCATGTTTTTAATTAGTATATAGTATTAAATAAATTTTCTTAGACAAGCTACTAAGTCACTTGAGACCACTTGTCACATCATCCGGACAATCTACAAGATTACATTCTTCTGAATTGTCTCTGGAGTTCTCATCTTTATCTACTGACTCCCTGGCTCCCCTGTACTTGTCCATATCGCTCCAGCCACCTATTTTGACATCATATTTTTTGCCTGTAACAGGTCCTTTTACAGTTTTACTGCAAGCAATTGTTAAAAATGAGGCACAAAGTAAAATAGCAATATTTTTTAACATACCAAACGACCTTAATTAAAGAATAAGAATTTAGATATAGCGATCTAATTTTTGATAAGCGCTAGCCAATAGTGCATTTTATCAAACAATGCGGAGCTAATTATGACAGATAAACACTATATGACAATTCATTTCATTAACGCTACGAAGGTGGCTTTTAACTTTGCTTAACAGACAGCTAACAAATCGTCAATTAGCATCCAAATCAACTGATTTAATAGAAATGCCATATTATATAACTATCAAAGCCAGTAACCTTGTGTGCGCTTATGATTGATGAACAAACAAATAATATGCATAATCAACACTCAAAACACATGCGCCGGAACACTGGTGATTTTTTAAATAAGTTTATACTTTGAGCCAGATCAAGATGACTTCATGATCTACTGAATGACAGGTTTTGACTTTTAGTGAGGTTTTTTATTGAGAATAAACAAAGTATTTACACTATAGACAACTATGCAGGTGAATAAAATTCACTCGTAACTCAAATAAAACGATAAGCTGGTGTAGTAAAATCAGTTCTATATTTTATAAAATTACGGCTTATACTTTTGCGTAGCAACTTTTCTGTACTGATAAGGCCATTGCTCTTTTGAAATCACTCAGCTGAAATCTTAAAATATTTTGACTCTGATGCTTCAACTCCAGGGTCAAATCCCTCTCAACCTCTAACAATGCTACCAGGGAAATTTCTTCCCTCTCCTGCTCTGTACTCGCCTGTTTTAATAACTCTATAGTTGGTATACCTTCATAAAATTTTTTATGCGCATAGTAAACCAGATGATAAAAATTCAAACCCGCTAAACCATTTGAAATAGATTTTGCCATTATGAATTCCTTTTTGATACTGATAACAATTACAGGTGCTCAATTCATTTAACAACCTGATGTGTTAAGCATGGACCTCGATAAGGCATAATTCTATGACGTAGTTCATAAATGTATGTAAGATTTTTCTGATCTAACTGTAAATATTTGGCTGTATGTTAATTTCATGCGCTACCAAAACCTTGCACACCCATAAATTACAACCACAATGGATAAATGACACTAAATTCCAGACAAAAAGTGGTTAATAAATATAACTTATCCTCTGGAAATATATTTAACCCACAGTTAGCACATTCAGATTCGGTTTTAGTGCATGACTTATTTTCTAGCTGTCAATTCGCCCTTAATCATGACTTTTATTTGTATACCGTCTCACACCCTGTATTAGTTCAGGGTTATGCCCGTTTGGAGTAATAATGCGCTAATTATCGGGAGTTATATTGCGTAAAACGAAAGAAGAATGCTTAGTAGCACTTGATAGAGAAGAAATTACAGTTGAGTCGCACCTGAAAAGAAGCTAGTCGCTGGGGCGCTAAACCACTCAAATCATCGGCGCTGTATTGGCTGCCAGAAAATGTGTCACATCACTACGCTAAGAAGTGCAATATTGGACTTGAGTTATCCACACTTGAGTCATGTTGAACCAGACTCTCTTTTAATGGCCTGAACAATCTACTAATGCTCAATAATTGCTGATCAAATACAGATGTTCAGCCCTTATTTTACTTAAGGGCAGAGGCTCGGCTAACTCAAGACTGACGTAACCACCATCTATTCGAGTTACCTGACCACTCAGTTCAAAATCCTTCCCGTCTGGAAATACAATGGTACCTATTATCAGGTCATTTATGGTAAATAAATTATCACCACCTGCATTAAACCTTATACCAAACTCAGAGACGTCTGCTATATCGTAATGATCAACATCCATCTCTAAGGATGGGCGATATGATTGAGGAAACTCAACTCTGAAATACTCACGCTTCTGCTCTACCATGTCAAACCTTCTACAACTACTTAATTTCTCATTCATTTATAAAATGACGTATGTATAATTCAGCCAATAAAACTCAGTGAATCAGCTGATTTTTGTGAACTGGTTCGCATTATCGTCAGAGCTCGTGGTATTTCATATAACCCAAATGGGTTAATTAATATTTCTCATATCCTCATAAAATAATTATATCTATATAAATCAATATGTTACGGACTTTCATAATATATGGCATAAATTCGTAGTTCATAAATAGGGAATTTTTCCCATTCAAACTGACAAAAACGTAACCGTTATTTCACCCTAAAAACAAAAATTACCTCCCAATAACTCCAGATTTTGCACTTCATAGCCGTTAACACTGCATACTCATAAGCTAAATGCGTTATATGGTCGCTGCTCGCCCTAGTTCATTAAGCGCTAATCTCGGCAGGCCTTTCTTCTTTTTTATTCATCAAAACTATCTTTGGCACCCCCTGTAGTCACTATCAGCGAAACCGAAATACTCAACAACAGAACGCTTTATCACCTGAGCAGCACTGCTGGCTAACCGATGGATCTCATCAATATGATTTTTGATTTCAACTAATCTGACGGCTATCAGAAATAATAGCGAGGTAATAACAGCTGTTAATAAGATTCTGTAAATTAAATTTCGATAAACAAAGTAGAGTCGCAGGATGAAATATTATTTTTCATATTTCGAGTTCACAGATTATTCAATATAATCGTGAATATCCTGGTTATTGAGAGCTAAGGAAAGATCTATAGTGAAAAAACAAATGTAATTTCACTGTAGGTATCAGAACAACTTATAGAGACCGTCTCAGTACAATCCTGCAATTCAGTATTAACTAAACCTATGCCTACGTACGATCGACGTCCAACAGGCGAATAAAATCCTGCTCGATATCCCAAAGAGTCACTATCAGTTTGATTTTCAATAAACGCACGGTTAAAAAAAACACCAAAATATGGCTTAACATCAGATAGATTATCAACCACATAAGTAGCTCTTGGTGATACTTCATATATTGATGGCTCACCTCCAGACCAAACATCAACATCCAGCCCGAGTTCAAGACCATCAATTACATAGTGCCCAACCCCTAAACCGATAATAAGATAATCTTCGGTGAATATTTGTGCACTACCAATTGATAATGTGCCCGTAGTAACGCCTTTATCAAAGGCACCCGCCTGCACAAAAGTAGCTGAAGCAGCAAAAACTGACATTAAAACTATCCGTTTTATACAGGATTTAACATAAAAAAATTTACGTATAACAACTTTTAGCATACCGAGGCCTTTATTTAAATTTAGCTTATTTCATTGGGTCACATTGTTAATTCATTCCATCATACTAATAAAGTATGCTACGTATCAGTGACACATGTAATATGCCATGGTCAAATATAATTGCCGCCTTAGCCTGTGCACTTAAGACTAAACAATCGTCATTTAAATCTCAGCAAGATCTCCCTTGGTTTCCAGCCACGCTTTACGATCAGCTGCGCGTTTTTTCGCTAATAACATATCCATCATCTGATTACTGTCATCACCTGGTTTAACCACCAACTGAACTAAGCGACGAGTATCAGGTGCTATAGACGTCTCCCTGAGCTGTAACGGATTCATTTCACCCAGGCCTTTGAATCGAGTGACCTGAACTTTACCTTTTTTCTTTTCTGCCGAAATTCTATCTAATACACCCTGCTTTTCTGCTTCATCCAGTGCGTAATAAACATCTTTGCCAACATCAATTCGAAATAACGGTGGCATTGCCACATATACATGACCTTCTTCAACCAGTGTTCGAAAGTGACGCAGAAATAGTGCACATAATAAAGTCGCAATGTGATAACCATCTGAGTCCGCATCCGCCAGAATACAGATTTTACCGTAACGTAAACCACTTAAATCATGCGAACCTGGATCAACACCCATTGCCACAGAAATGTCATGAACCTCCTGTGATGCCAGCACCTGATCGGGCTCAACCTCCCAGGTGTTTAATATTTTTCCGCGTAATGGCATGATTGCCTGAAAACTTCTATCACGGGCTTGCTTGGCAGAGCCACCCGCTGAGTCACCTTCCACCAGAAATATTTCGGTTTGCGCTAAATCCGTTGAACTGCAATCCGCCAGCTTACCTGGCAGCGCAGGCCCTTGCGTGACCTTCTTTCGTGCAACTTTTTTACCGGCCTTTAAGCGCTTTTGAGCATTATCAATAGCCAGCATGGCAATGAGTTCGCCCAGGTCCGTATGCTGATTTAACCAAAGACTGAACGCATCTTTCACTACGCCGGAAACAAATGCAGCGCATTCACGGGAAGAGAGTTTTTCTTTGGTTTGCCCAGAAAAAGCAGGGTCTTCCATTTTTACAGACAATATATAACTAATTTTTTCCCAGACATCTTCGGGGCTGAGTTTTACCCCCCTGGGTAACAGGTTACGAAACTCACAGAATTCACGTACCGCTTCTGTTAAACCTGTGCGTAAACCATTAACATGGGTTCCGCCCTGCGCCGTTGGAATAAGATTCACATAAGACTCGCCAACTGGTTCACCACCTTCGGGCAACCATAACAACGCCCAGTCAACCGCTTCATGGGCAGATGCCAGAGAACCAATAAAGGGTTCCGCTGGAAGCATTTGATAACCTTTCAGACTTTCCAGCAAATAATCCTGCAGGCCATCTTCGTAATACCATTCCTCAGTTTCACCGGTTTTTTCTTCCAGGAAAGTCATACGCAGCCCTGGGCATAATACCGCCTTGGCACGTAATACGTGTTTGAGCTTAATAACAGAGAAATTAACTGAATCGAAATATTTAGCTTCTGGCCAGAAACGTATTTGTGTACCTGTGTTTTTCTTACCTACCGTGCCAATTTCATCTAGATCACGGGCCTTATCACCATGCGCAAAAGCAATTGAGTAGACTTTACCATCTCGCCTGATTTCTGCTTCCAGTCGATAAGACAGTGCATTCACCACTGACACACCTACACCATGCAGACCACCTGAGAACTGATAGTTCTTATTGGAAAACTTGCCCCCGGCATGCAGCTTGGTCAATATAACCTCAATACCCGGTACGCCTTCTTCGGGGTGAATATCAACCGGCATGCCTCGGCCATCATCGGTGACACTCAATGATCCGTCTTTATAAAGGGTCACCTGAATACTACTGGCGTGTCCTGCAACAGCCTCATCGACACTATTGTCGATTACTTCCTGAGCTAAATGATTGGGTCGTGTGGTATCTGTATACATACCGGGGCGTTTTTGCACCGGCTCGAGGCCTGTTAAGACCTCTATGGCTGAAGCGTCGTATGAACTCATTCAATATTCTCGTAATCAATCAGAATTTTTTGCAACTATAAAAGACTTACTGCGAAGACGCAAAGCCCCAGCAGACAAATATGGAAATTAATCGTAAATTGTAGCTGGTTGGTAGTTTAAAAAAAGATAAAGCAGTTTTGCGCAAAACAGCTTTATCTTTTATCTTAAAAAACCCGTAAAATGCGCCCATGAGTCTACAAGCCGCTAACCCCGCAATAAACGCTACTGTTACCGCCTCAGCGGGCAGCGGGAAAACCTATATGCTGGTTACCCGTATCGTGCGCCTGTTAATGGATGGCGCTGAGCCCGGCAGCATCCTGGCTATGACTTTTACTCGCAAAGCCGCTGCTGAAATGCAACAACGTCTCGCAGAGCGCCTTTATCAACTGGCTACAGCGGATGATAATAAACTCCTCAGACTTCTTGACGAACTTGACCTTGATGCCAGCTACCAACAAAAAGCACGCCACCTGTATGAGGTGCACCAATACTGCGATTATCCGGTTCGAACCCTGACTTTTCACTCATTTTGCCAGGACCTGCTTTCTCGCTTCCCACTAGAAGCCGATGTTCCACCTAATTTTGATCTGCTGGAAAGCGCAGATTTGCTTATCCAGCAGGCCAGGGACGCATTGTTTAATGAAGCGACAATTGATATGCAGGGTGAACTGGCAGAGCATTTACAGCAGTTAATGCAACTAAGTGGCGGCTTGTTTAATCTTGAAAAGATATTAAATAATTTTTTACACCACCGCAGTGACTGGTGGGCATACACAGACGGACATAATGCGCTGGAGTTTGCCACCGAGCAACTCGCAAAACAACTTGAACTGGATTCTGGTCAACTTGATACAGACTCCATTTTCAATGATTTTTTCTGCGACATATGCATTAGCCAGCTAACAGCTTACGCCCGATTATTAGCCTTAAACCCAACAAAAACCAATCTTGAAAAAGCCGATCGTCTTGCTGTATGCCTGGTATCTGACAAACACGATCAACAAATGTTCACCGAGGTTCAATCCTGCTTTATAAAAAAAGACGGTGGTGTTTATGCCCTCAAAGACACGCCTACTTTACGCAAAAAAATGGGCGATGACTCCGCCGATACATTATTAGAGCTACATGAACTTATTCCTGCCAGAATTTTAGCAACACTTGATAAACTGAAAAAAATCAATACTTTTCAGCTAAATCAACATTGGTACTACTGCGGTGAAAAATTTGTAAACCACTACCAGACACTCAAACAACAACAGCGTTTATTAGACTTTACCGATCTGGAATGGAGTAGTTATAAATTACTCCAGGATTCTGAAAATGCCGAATGGGTCCAGTACAAACTGGACCAAAAAATACAACATCTGTTAATTGATGAGTTTCAGGACACTAACCCAACACAATGGCAATTGATCCTGCCTTTATTAGAAGAAATGGCCGCAGCAGAATCTGAACAACCCCGTAGTGTTTTTTTAGTAGGCGACGAGAAACAGTCAATATACAGCTTCCGTCGCGCAAAACCCGAGTTGCAACAACAGGCATCTAACTGGTTAGGCCAGCACTTGAATGCCCAGGCTTTTCCATTAAATAAATCATGGAGATCTTCTCCGGCCATTATCCACACAGTAAACGAAATTTTTTTACAGGCAGAGTACAAACAAAAACTACCCGCTTTTACTGAACATGAAACACACCTGCAAACATTAGCCGGAAAGGTTGAGGTTTTACCCCTGTGGAGAACGAATGATATAGACAATGAAATAACACCGATTTATTGTCGTAACCCGCTACAGATTGCTCGCCCTGAAATCTCTGGCATTCATCAGAAAGAAGCACAACAAATTGCACAACATATTCAGCAACTGGTTAATAACAAAACCGCTATTGAAGAAAATGCTCGGCTTCGGCCAGTTAATTATAATGATATTTTTATACTCATCCGAAAACGTGCACATGTTGCTGACTACGAACGAGCATTGCGCGAAGCAGGCATTGCTTATTTAGGCACAAACCGAGGCACCTTTTTATCCTGTCTTGAAATTGAAGACATGGAAGCTTTATTAGACACGTTGTTAACACCATTTAATAACCTGGCACTGGCGCAGGTATTAAAATCACCAATCTTTTCTGCTAGTGATGATGACCTACAGTTAATCGCTAAACACAAAACCCAAAGCCACTGGTTTGATCGTTTACACTCTCTCGCCGACGAACTGGATGAAGAGCATCCGCTCCATCGTGCCTGGTTTTATTTAACGAAATGGCGAGCACTCACCGATAAAATTCCGGTACACGATTTACTCGATAAAATATTTGCTGAAGCAGATGTGCTCGAGCGTTATCAACGAATCACCCCTAAACCATTACAGGCAAGAGTTCAGGCTAATCTGACCTTATTTTTAGAAATGGCACTGGATCTTGATAGCGGTCGATACCCGAGCCTTATGCATTTTCTGTATTACCTGCGAAGCTTACAAAATACACAAAGCGATGCACCCGATGAGGCACCAATGGAAACCCGCGAACCACGGGTACGCATTATGACAATACATGCCAGCAAAGGTCTTGAAGCACCTGTCGTTTATCTTGCCGATACCGTGAGCGTAGCCAGAGATAAATCATCTTTAAGCACGCTGGTAAACTGGCCCGTTGAAAACAAACAACCCACACATTTTCAATTGATACCCCAGAGTAAACAGCAGGACAGTATTACCACTAAACTGAACCAGCTTAATAAGGAAGCACAACAGAAAGAAGACGCCAATCTACTCTACGTAGCAATCACCCGTGCACGACAGTTTTTATTTATCAGTGGTTGTATGCCTGACAGAGGGCCTTTTACCAACTGGTACCAGCCTGTGTTTATTGCGCTACAAACCTTAACCGGTAATGCAGATGATGAACACCTGAGCTACACGTTTGGTGAACAATCAACATGTGATTTAGTGGGACAACACTCAGTTCCTGATACTCAATCTACGCTGGAAATTGACCCCGCACTTTCACAGAAATTATCAGATATCAGCAGACCTGAGGGTATAATTGCACCCAGCTACTCGGATAAACTTCAATCAGCTTCACAAGTAAATCAGACTAGTGCAATAAACACTGATGAAGATGCTCTGCAACGAGGTATTGTTATACATCGGATGCTTGAGCTGCTAAATACAATTCCAGACATTCCTGAAAAGAATTTGTTGCAAAAAATCTCGCTTGATTTACAAATTAACGATTCGAACCTGCTCAAAGACTGGTTAGATATTGCGCTGAATAATTTCAGGCATAAAGACCTGAACTCAATTTTCAATCCACAAAATACAATCGCTACATACAACGAGTGCCCTTTGCAGTATATGCTGGATGGTCGTCTTGTTTATGGCATTATTGATCGCCTGCTAATCACGCAAGATGAAGCGATCATTATTGACTATAAAACACACCAGCATGCACAGGCAGACAATTTAGAAGAATTATCCCAGGCTTACCAACAACAAATGCAACTTTATGCCAATGGCGTAAAGCAATTATGGCCAGATAAAAACATACAGGCGAAGCTGCTGTTTACCGAATGCAGCAGCCTATATTCTATTAAGCTTAACAATTAAACACCCTGCTTTTATAACTCAATATAGAAGAGTGGACGCAAAGCTTATGTTTGTATACCTACTGTCAACGGCCAGCGTTAAAGCATTTACTTTTATTTGCGTAATTTGGCGTTCATTTGCGGAGAAAGTGCTTTTTGTTTTAAAAATATTCCTGGGCATAACTCAGCCACAGAGTATATTTACCCTCTGTGGCGAGATATTTTTAAAGCGTACTATTTAACTGAGGGATTAATTTAGCTGAAGGTACATACCCACCGGGAACTAACTGTCCAGATTCCAGCATTATCGCCGGTGTACCACGAATACCTAATTCCCTGGCAAGGATTTGATGCTTGCTGATAGGATTATCACAGACTTTTTTATCAACCGCTTTTCCAGACTTTGCCATATCCATGGCTTTATTTCTGTCTTTGGCACACCACACGGAAACTGATGTGTTCACACTTTTTTCACCTTTAAATGGCACAAAGATATAACGCACTTTCACACCATTTTTCATGTAATTATCCATTTCATGATGTAATCGCTGGCAATAAGGGCAATAAATATCAGTAAAGACGGTAATCGTATGTTTTACCTCGCCTTCTGGGGTATAAACCAGCATATTATCTTCACCAAGTGAATTAAGTGCTTCCTGGCGAATACCTCCGCGTCGAACTTCGGTCAGGTTTTTTTGATTATTTTTCATGTCAAACATATCACCACTGATAATGTAACTCGCATCTTTTGTGGTGTATAAAATCATCTCAGCACTGGATGTCACTTCATACAGGCCTGGAATAGGAGTTGTTTTTACGCTTGCATTCCTGGCCTGAGGTATAACCTTGATCAGAGCCTGTTTTACCGCTGCAATATCGGCTTTTTCATTGTTTTTATCAGCTGCCAGTACCTGGCCAACTGGAAAACAAACCATTAAAAGTAACAGCAAAGTGGAGTTAAATAAGGATTTCATAAGTAGATTTCTCAGTGATATGGGTATTCTGTTGAATAGACCCGGTGAATTATAAATAATTCCACGGTCATGTGAATGTATTTAGGGTATTTTATTGATGAACTGCGGTTTAAAGCCACCTGAAGTGAAATTCTGACTTTTTCAGGCCAGCTTTTTTAAGCAATTAATCACTGCATCGACACATATTATATGTGTTTTATAGTCAGGCTCGAGGGTGATGCTGCTGATATAACTCCTGCAATCGCTGATCCGCAACGTGGGTATATATCTGAGTTGTCGAAATATCACTATGCCCCAACAACATCTGCACCACACGTAAATCCGCACCATGGTTTAATAAATGCGTAGCAAATGCATGTCGCAAAGTATGGGGTGATAACATTTGACTGCTAATATTTGCCTGTAAGGCATAACGTTTTATCAAGTGCCAGAATGCCTGGCGTGTCATTCCAGCTCCCCTGCGGGTAACAAACAGCGCATTACATGGTGAGTGATTAAACATAAGCTCGGCTCTCGAGTGCTGCACATATATCTGAATTCTCTCAATCGCATCTTCCCCCAGGGGAACCAGTCGCTCTTTACCACCTTTTCCCATAACTCTCACAACACCAGGGTCTAATGAAATCTGCGAGAACTCCAGCGCGACCAACTCACTGACCCTTAACCCCGTAGCATAAAGTGTTTCCAGCATGGCTTTATCTCTTATGCCTAGTGTATCTTTCAGGTCAGGCGCATTTAACAGGTCTTCCACCTGCAATTCACTTAAGGTTTTCGGCAAAGGCTGCTCAGGTTTTGGGGCTTCGATTAAAGCCACGGGGTCATTCACGATTTTTCGTTCACGTAACAGCCATGCATAAAAACGTCGCATTGAAGATAATAAACGTGCAGCACTGCGGTTTTTACTGCCCTGCTCAAAACGATGCGCCAAAAATGCCTGTAAATTTAACTGCGAAGCCTGCACCAAACTACTTTTATTCTGCTTTAACCAGAGCCCGAGATTTGCCAGGTCATTTTTGTAAGCAGACAGGGTGTTTTGACTGAGACCATGCTCCATCCACAGTGCATCAAGAAAAGACTCTATTATTAACTGTTCATTATTGGGAATTTGATCAATTTTAGCCATTTAGTCTGTAACTGCTCATAATCTTAGTCTGTAACTGCTCATAATCTGTAACTGCTCATTGCAGCCTTTGCATTAGTTTTTCTGTGCATAATAAAAACCTGATCAACTACAAGCCTTTAATGGTTACGAACTGATTTATGATAAAATTTCAATTGTTTAAAAGATTACACTGATTAGTCACTCTGGCAAGTTAAATAATGCAAAATCAAATCACATTTCTCATATTGGCAGGTGGCAAAGGCCAGCGAATGAATCAACTCGATAAAGGCCTGATGCTCTGGCAGCAAAAACCCATGATTGAGCATGTACTTAAACAGCTCGATGCCCCGGCTGAAAAAATTATTATCAGTGCAAATCGCAACATTGAAACCTATAAACAATATGCGCATACGGTTATCAATGATGAATTAAAAGATTTTCAGGGACCACTAGCGGGTATTTTACGTGCAATGCAGGCTTGTACCACACCTTACCTGTTATGCCTGCCCTGTGACACACCTGAGCCACCTCATGGAATGTTAGAGCAACTTTGGCAGTGCATGCAGGCAGAAAATAAATCTTCAGCCCTTTGCCATGATGGTAAACGCCTGCAACCGCTTTTTTCATTACTCTCTTGCCAGCACAAACTTTTACTGGAAGATTTTTTACAACAGGGACGACGTAAGGTACATGACTTTATGTCTTTAATTAATCCTGCAATCTGTGATTTTTCAACACAGAAAAATCGTTTTAATAATTTTAACCACCCGGAAGATATGCAGTGAGCATAAGCAACAAGCAAAATACTCAGAACATTTCCTACCAGAAACCATTATTAGGTTTCGCTGCCTACAGTGGCACCGGAAAAACTACCTTACTGGTAAAACTGATTCCCGAGTTAAAAAAACGTGGTTTACGCATTGCTGTCATAAAACACGCACATCATAATTTTGATGTAGATAAACCCGGCAAAGACAGTTATGAATTACGTAAAGCCGGTGCGGCACCAATGTTAATCAGCTCTAGCCGACGAACGGTTATAATGATAGACAATGAAATTGAAGAAGAACCGGAATTAGAAAAACTGTTACGTCATATTCCTCCTGAGTCGGTAGACCTGGTATTAGTTGAAGGTTTTAAACAATGGCCCTTTGTAAAGATCGAGCTACATCGTGAAGCCACCGGAAAACCTTTAATGTATAACACCGACAACAACATCATCGCCATTGCTCATGACCGTGATAAAGAAAATTTACTGACTGATACAGAAATTCCTCAGTTAAATTTGAATAACATCCATGAAATTGCCGATTTTGTTTTACAGTTTCAACAAAGTCACAAGTGAAACAACTTAAAGCCATTTAAAAGGCTATATACATTAAAATATGTCGTTTGTGTTTGTTTTATAAAATAAGAGACATAAAATCATTCGCAAATGACATAAACCTGAAAATTTAACCGTGAATACATATATAGAAGAAAACCTATGATTAAGAAACAAACTTCATGCAATGATGAATTCGATCCTAACTCGCTTAGTTTTGAGCAGGCACTTGAACGCATAGAGCAAAGTGTTCAGCCAATCAAGGGCAAAAAAAACGTCACTATTCGCGAAGCAGCTGGGCACATACTGGCTGAAGACGTCACCTCACCTCTGGATGTACCTCCATTTATTAACTCTGCCATGGATGGATACGCCATTAATTCACAGGATATCCCGTCTAGTGCACAAAGCTCACTTAAAGTTATTGGTAAATCGTTTGCCGGCGGGCCGTTTGAAGGCAAACTAAATTCCGGTGAAGCAGTACGCATTATGACCGGTGCAATAGTACCTGAAGGTGCCGATACGGTTGTTATGCAGGAACATGCAGAAGTTAATGGTGAAAATATAAAAATTGGTAGTGAGCATAAAGCCAGACAAAATGTGCGTAATCCGGGGGATGATTTTTTTAAAGGTGACACAATTATTAAGGCCGGCGAACGCTTATCTCCCGCAAAGCTCGGTTTACTTGCTTCAGTAGGCATAACCGAATTTAAAGTTTTCCGTAAACCTGTGGTTGCGTTCTTTTCTACAGGTGATGAATTAAAAGGTGTTGGCCAAACACTTCGACCCGGTGATATTTACGACAGTAATCGCTATATTTTATTCGGTATGCTACAAAAAATGGGCGTTGATTTCATTGATATGGGGGTCATTCCCGATATTAAAGACGAAATTGAGCTGACACTAAAAGAAGCCGCTAATATTGCGGACCTGGTAATAACCTCGGGTGGAGCATCAGTAGGTGAAGCTGATTTTATAAAACTCATCCTCGATGAAATTGGCGAAGTCGGTTTCTGGAAAATTGCGATGAAACCGGGCAAACCGCTGGCATTCGGGCATATAAACAATGTGTTATTTTTTGGTTTACCAGGTAATCCGGTTTCAGCAATGGCAACTTTTTATCAATTTGTACAGCCCAGCTTACGCTTACTGGAAGGTGAAACCATCAGTGAAACGATTCGCTTACAGGCAAAATGCATTAACAAGCTCAAAAAACGCCCAGGAAGAAAAGATTTTCAACGGGGCATTATGTCTACAGATGAACATGGTCTGTTAATAGTAGATACTACCGGCATGCAGGGCTCACATATGTTGAGTTCAATGGCAAAAGCTAACTGTTTTATTGTTTTAGAACGTGAAGCGGGTGATGTTGAAGCGGGTGAAATGGTTGAAGTGCAGCCTTTTAATGAGCTGATTTAAATTTTTAGGTTATAACACTCGTTTTGCTTAAACATTGTGGTCGATATGGGCCAAAGATTAGCGGTTATTTACTATAAGCAAAATATTTACCGCAAATAAACGCTAATTCACGCCAATAAAAGCAAAAAATATAAATTGTGTAGTTCGCCACAGGCGCACAAACAAACCATTCGTGTTTATTTGCGTTCATTTGCGGTAAATCTTTTGCATTTACACCTTTACTCAAGAAAACCGCACACCACATATCAATATTCCGTAAACAGCAATACACAAACCCTGTATAAAAATAATATTTTAACCAAAATCAATAACCCTCATCACTTCGCAGCATCAAAGTTCTGACTAATAATAAATTTTTTCCATTTTTTATCTAAAACCGACTTAAAACGGCATTTATATTTTCAAAACTCAATAAAAAAGGGCCATATCTTTTCAGATACGGCCCTTTTTACTAGATTGTGGCTAATCTAATCGTTCAATTAAGACTTTTTACGCTTCGCACGGCGTTTTTTAGGCTTCATTGACTTTTCTAACTTGGAAAGTTGCTGCTTAGTCCACTTTTCAACGAACTTAGCAACTGCAGCTTCTTTGTTTTCAGACATTTTGATAAGTGCAGCTTCACGTTTAGCAGCAGTTTTCAGCTCTTCACGTGCCGCTTTCAGGTCTGCAGCAACTGCAGCTATCTGAGTTTTCATTGCCTTTTTAGCTTCTGCTGCTTTAGCATTTGCTACTTTTTTCTTAGCTGCGGCTTCTTTTTTCTTAGCTGCTAAGGCTTTTTTCTTTACGGCTGCTGCTTTTTTCTTTACAGCTGCTGCTTTTTTCTTAGCTGCTGCGACTGCTTTTTTCTTAGCAGCTGCGGCTTTCTTTTTAGCAGCTGCTGCACCAGCACCTGCTTTTTTCTTAACTACTTTTTTCTTAGCTACGGGTCTTTTCTTAGCTACTGATTTTTTTGCTGCTTTTTTCTTTGGACGTGCCATAAGTAAATCCTCTTCATCGGGTTGATGCAGATGATTATAATTCTTATTTTTTGTTTTACAAATAAATCAAGCGTTTAAAATGCGTTTTTTTGCAAAAAAGTAAGTTTTTTTGCAAAAAAAACCTGGAACGGAGTCCAGGTTTAAAAATTTTGCTGCTTTTTGGATTTTTTTTAAATTTTTAGCATGTTACTAAAAATATAAATTTTTGCTTTAATTCGTCTTAATATTTTATTTAATTCACCTGAATGAATGATAAATATAATTAACAACGGGTCGATCTTTTTTACACTTTTAATACTAAATCATTCTTTAAAAATGGAATCCTGTTTGAATAAACCCACCAAATGATGAATCTTCACCGGCAACAACAGCAATATCCAGATTGAAACCTAACCAGATTCCTACACCAACTGAAAGTAAATCAGGGTCTGTTGCACCATTTGCAAGGTTAGTTTGATAACCCGCACGAAGCTGCACAGTATTAAATGCATCAATTTCTGCGCCAACAGATAGTGATTTTGATGGGTTTTCTGTTGCAATTGGGTCTCGTTCGGTTAAATCCATATCAGCAGCAAGAGTAACCATACCTAAATCAATGGCTGCACCCGCACGCAAATGTGTATCAAAATTAATTTCGCGAGGACCAAATGAAGTAAGACCTGCAGTTGTTTTCGTTTCTTCAATCAGGTTCTTTGCAACCAGACCTACGCGTAATGTATCCATTAAATTTAATGTAATACCTGCATCTACCGTCGTGAAACTACCCAAATCTTGTTCTGAAGCGTCAATTGCATCGTCAAAGTCAGCAGTTTCTATTGGGGAACTATATTCTACTGCATCAACCTGAACAAAACGCGGTGTTATACCAAAAGAAACCTGTAGCCCTGAAATATTAAAGTCTTTACCAAGAGGTAGACCTATTTCGGTTACAAGAATGCCTAGTGCCTCAACATCTGCACCTGGTACTGGACTAACTGTGTCTATATTAAATAAGCCTCCTGATATAACTGCGTTAGCACGCAGCGTTACTCCCCAGGTTAAATTATCTCCTGAATAAACAAATGCGGCATTAGGTATAACTGCAGCTACTAAACTACCACCATCCAGCTCATTAAGAATTTCAATTCTTCTTGGTATTGTTCCTGGATCTAACTCATCTAACGCCTGAAACTCATCAACCAGATCAACCACATTTCCATCATCAA
>Ga0316204_10003948_pt1 | contig 28042 bp, 23 predicted proteins | sample 6monrhotite_MG_2_FD_205661 | JGI IMG/M metagenome (GOLD analysis project Ga0316204, IMG submission 205661) | Microbial mat bacterial communities from mineral coupon in-situ incubated in ocean water Damariscotta River, Maine, United States -... | ecosystem: Environmental > Aquatic > Marine >...
GCAATATTGTTCTTGGAACACCTTCCATACGGTTAAACAGGAACAGACACAGGGATATCGCTAACACGCCTATCAATGCTGCGCGGCTGATATTCCACATATCAGGCAAACTAGCGAAACGCCATAGTCCTTTGTATAAACCGGTTACCCAAAAAACAATCGCCTGAGCAATCATGACTATCACGAGTGTTTGCCACACCATCGCCCACGCGGCATCAGACATAGAAAAATTGTAGCGCGTAAGAAATGCCAGCCCCCAAGCGACCACAACCATGATTAAGTCATGACTTATAACAGCCAGTCTTCTACTCTGATACTTCATTGATTACTCACCATAAAATACACATAAATAATGACTATTTAAAAATGTTATTTTTCACATCATACGCTGACGCTCTAGCCTCGTAACGCCCACCATAATCACACCATAAATGGCTACCCAGGTCACAATGATTGCCCATTGAAAAACGATACCCACCTGCATTGCAAACCACGATGATAACCCACACAGTGCCATCAACAGATAGGCATACAATACCGTCTTTTTATGCCCCCAGCCAAGCTGAACTAAGCGCTGATAAAAGTGACTCCGGTGGGCCTCCCAGACTCTCTCGCCATTAAGAAGTCGACGCGTCAGTGTGACTGAAGCATCGACAATAAATGGAGAAAACACCAGCAGGGCAACCCAAATAGGAAAAACCCCCTCAACGCTCGCCCACAGTGAATAAGCAGCTACCAAAAAACCCAATATTGATGAGCCTGTATCACCCATGAAGATTTTGGCAGGAGGAAAGTTAAACCACAAAAACCCCGCCACAGCCGCAACAACAATAAGATTGGCGCTCATAAAGGCATAATGCTGCACTTGCCAACCCAACAGGGCAAAACAAGAAAAGCCAACAATCGCCATTCCTGCCGCAAACCCATCCATACCATCCATAAAATTATACAGGTTTATTAACCAGACAATAAAAAAAGAAGATACAAGCAGCGCAATAAATTCGGGCCACTGCCATGAAAAACCAGGCAACTCCAGTATCACCAGTTCGAAACCACTCATCACTAATAAGGCTGCCGCACAGAAGTGGATAAAAAAACGAAGCCCAGCGCCAAGCGAATAACAATCATCCAGAAATGAAATGACTGCAATGATTAATACACCCAAAAGTATAAACGGGCTAACCGTACTATCTAGCAACAGCGCCACCAACCCCGTGCCCACGAAAAAGGCGACCAAAATTGCCACGCCTCCCGCTCTTGGCCGGGGAATAGAATGGAGAGACCGCTCATTAGGGTGGTCCATCACTCTCAATGGAGAAGCAGGACTGATGAAGATGCGCGTTAAGCACATAGACAATAAAAATGAAACAACAACCAGCACACTTATCATGAGTGAATTATACTCACCTACTACGTCAATTGCATGAAATTCCTTTTATTTTAACCAATTAGAAGCAAAGTTAATGACCACACATCATCCCGCATTAACAGAACAACGACGTTATAACACGTTAAACGCTCACGCCTACGTTACATACAGCCAATATTTACAACGCTAAACATGAGCATACTCAATCATCAATGTTATGTCTGTGAGAGAAAATCTTCAGCCGTTTTTTTCAGCGCATCATCAATACTGAGCGGAGGCGACCAATCCAGTAATTTCTTCGTCTTACTGATATCCACCTGTAATGATCCAATTAATCGCATAGAAATATCACGTCGACCTAATAACGTAGCCCCAGCTTTTAGTATATATTCAGGCACAGGCAGCAACCGAGCGGGCCTACCGAGCGCCGTGGCCATTCGCTGCAATAACTCTGTTGTAGACAGATCCTCACTATCGCTCACCAGAAATGTCTGATTTACCGCTGCAGGATGATCAATGCAAGTAGCAATTAAATCTACCAAGTTATCTAGCGCCACCAAACTACGTTTATTATTAATCGCACCAAAAGGTAAGGGTACGCCTTTGTTCAACCAGCGCATCATTGCCAAAAAATTAGCCTTCACTCCAGGCCCATAAACTAACGGTGGACGAATAATCACCACCTCCATCCCAGTTTCAGCTGAGAGCTGTTTCAAACCCTCTTCGGCCTCAAACTTCGAAATAGCGTATGGATCAACAGGCCCAGTGACACCTTCTGGAGAAAAAGACTGACCAACATCCGTAAACTCACCATTCACTTTAATTGAGCTTATATAGATAAAGCGCCGCACACCTTGAGCAGCTGCTTGGCGGGCAAGATTAAGTGTGCCGTCGACATTAACGCGGCGAAATTCGGATAAAGGGTCTGTCGTTTGATCGGTCATCACGTGGACACGTGCGGCGGCATGTACAATCACTGCCACGTCCATTAGGGCACTTGACCACAGAGTTGATGGACCAATATCACCAACAGCAATTTGATTATCACCACCAGACAAGCTTCTCACGACTCCACGGACACTACGATTTTCAGCCCCAATCTTCTTAACAACAGCGCTACCTACAAAACCATTCGAGCCTGTTACCATAACAACAGGATTAGTCACCCCTTAACCCTCACTGCTTCAAGTCACAAGACAATGAAACAATATCTTTAGCCATCTGCTTCATAATATTGCCCCTAGAATATTTTTCAATAAAACCTGCTCTATCAACCTCATCTAACCCCAGGCGTTGAAAAGACTCGAGCGCATCACCCACATCACACGGAGAAAACACGACTGCATTCACAATCTCTTCATTAACAAACTTCGCTGAATACCCGGATAGCCCTGCCCATACAGGCTTCCCCATAGCGGCATACTCAAATAACTTTGACGGCAACACCTTCTCAAATGCAGGATAGTCATTCAAATGCAAAAATAACACATCAGCAGATTGATACTCTTTCAATAACAAATCTCGCTTCACAGGAGGCAACAGCTCTACATTGGTGCACGCTATTTCTTTCAATTTTGCTGCTAGCGCCTTCTTTCTCCCACCGTCACCAATAAGGCGAAACAGAACCTTTCCTTCGAGGCGCTTAGCTAATTGAGGAATTATTGCATGCAATCCTTGCCCCTCACCCATATTCCCCGCATAGAGAACCGTCACCACATCATCAGCTCTTTTTCGTGGCTCCGATTTCTCTCCAGCACAGACGAACTCATCATCAACACCATTCGTAAAATAAGAATAATTTTGCTCTGGATATCGTGTAACAAAGTAGCCCTTAAAGCCTAAAGAAACAAGATTCACCTTGTTAGCGCGGGTGATTGCCCATTTTTCCAGAATTGAAAAAACAGGTTTACTTACCATCGCGAATTTACGAGGCAACACATCACCAATCGTATCAACAAAAATATCTCGTATATCTAAATAGAGAGGTGCTTTTTTCTTGCGCGCAATATAGGCACTCAACACGGAGGTCATTAACCTGGAGGAAGTCCCATACACAAGATCATATTCATCATTTCGTGTTAACCTTGTTGCTTCTCGCGCATATGTAATAAATGCTTTAGCTTGATCAAGCATACCACTCTGATGACGGGGCAATTTAATTCGCCTAATAGAAAGACGAGGGTAAGACTCAACCTCAAGAGCTTCACTAGAAAAGCTGCTATACCGGTTAGGTAAGGTAGTAATGACATCAATGCGCGCATGCTCTGGCAAATAATCCAATAACGCCTCTACCAGCGCCGTGGTTCGAAACGAGCCAGCGCAAAGATCTGGCTTGTAGTAGAAACTCAATACAAGGATCTTCAAAACAATTTACCACTCCATACCAAAATTGAGTCTCGACTCAGCCCCAGCCGACAAGCTCATTTCTAAACAGTTATTTGCTACTGAAACTCCAAACTCAGGGTGCCAGTCCGTATGTTGAATACTCACAACAGCCCCATCAACACGCCAACTTACTTCTTTATCACCCCAACAAAAACTACCCGACTCATTAGAGTGACCGACTTTTATCTCGGGGTGAACATAAACACGGGAAACCGCCTGTTCATACTTTCCATCAACCCAGTCATACACCTCTAGTTTGTTCAAACTAAACACCCAGCGTCGCCTATGCACAGGTCGCCCAGGCAACCGCAAGTAGCCATCATGTGCTGCTTCTATCACGACAGCGCCACCTTCCTCTCGAACCGAGACGTCAGTGGGGTAAGCACGCCTAGCCACACGAAAACCAGCCCATACTTCAGATGAATTCTGCCCATTCAATTCCAGCGTCGAATGAGCAGCCGTACTACGTTCATACTCCCTCTCAGCACCCAAGCCATATCGAGAAGTACCAGAGTTCACAACCAACCGTTGTTCGTAGACCGAGAACTCATAACTCAAAGTATCGGCATGCCCATGAGCGGGTAGGTAATCTGGCCCAAGCGGAGCAACGTCTACTAGCAAAACAGCGCTACCTTGCTGGACTCGCACGTAACCCGACTCTTTCAACCATTCAACGCGGTTAGATACACGGGGAATAGGAAAACCCAAACGTTTCACATAATAAAAAAGTTCTCTAGGGCTTGGTGAAATCCCTATTGCTGCATCGTTAAAAAACGAAATATCCTCATCTGGATGGCACATAACTGATAGCCAGTACCCCATGTGCTCAATACGATCTCGCCAGTTATCGATTAGCGCTTGTTGATTATTGAATAGCTTAGGATAAGCTACAGCTAAATTCATAAGATCAAGCATATCCTCATACGCAAGCGCGTGATACATGGTGCTGCGCTCAAAATGGCCGCCATCTGAAAGAATTTGCTCAGGAACTTCCCGCGATAAAATACCCAAACCACATTCAAGCCACCCCTTAGCTTCATCACCCTCAAAAAAGCAACCGGCAAACACTAACGCCTTAGCATTCACAAACAAGTGGTTCCCCAGCAAATGATGCTCCAGCCTCTTCCTTAAATAGCGAACCTGCACAGCGAGAGAGTGCGTAGCGACATCACCTAGAGAGTTACCGTTCAAAGCCCATTTCAGCCAGTTCACCACTCGTAAAGACAGCGGGTAAGGTTCCCAGCCAGCCCCAGAACCCGGAGGATTCTCCTCAATCCAACGTTCAACAAGCTTTTTATGCCACTCGCTTCGCTGAACTGCATTTTCTGCATTTAGGTCATCAAAATAATGAAGATTGTAAAGCCAGAGCTTTGTATTACTTGCATCAGTCCATGTATCAGTTTCAGCAAGCTCACCATCCCTATTAAGAAAGTGAAAAGAAGATTCACCATGCATAGATACACGGCGTGCTGCAGGAGTAGACCAAGAGCCACTAACAGATCGAATCGATGGTGCGTTGCGCAAGTCAGGTTCAGGGCGGCGCAAACGAAAAATGAACCGGCCCCAAATTTGCTCAAACTTCAGATATCGCAGCGTATCAAAATAGAGCCGTGCACGCTGAAAAGCACTCAAAGAATTCTCTCAAGAATTTCGACAATCCGCTCACCCGTTCGTCCATCCCATAGCTCGGGGATCGCACCTTTTTCCCACTCACCAGCAAACAAACGATCCAATGCAGGCTTTAGCTTAGCAGGATCAGTTCCAATCAGCTCATTTGTGCCCATTGTTATCGTCTCCGGCCTTTCAGTCGTATCACGCAATGTAAGGCAAGGCACTCCCATAACTGTTGTTTCCTCAGTTATTCCACCTGAATCTGTAATCACAGCCTTAGCATGCTTTACCAAATAATTGAATTCAAGATAAGGCTGCGGTTCTACTACATAAATATTGCTCGGCAGACCACCCATTTCGCCAAGTGCTTTAGCCGTGCGCGGATGCAATGGAAACACAACAGGCATGCCACGTGTAGCCTGCCCGATTTCTGTCACTAAACGAGCAAAACCATCAACCGCGTCAACATTCGCTGGGCGATGCAGTGTTATTACAAAATACTCTTTCGGCTGCAGTGCCAAATCAACCCAAAATGACGGAGGACACATACGCTCCATATTAGCCAACAAGGTATCGATCATTGTATTACCAACAAAATGTATACGGTCATCGGATACGCCGGAGCGACGTAAGTTGTCATTCGCTACTTCGCTGGTAGTAAAAAAATAGTTCGTTATAGCATCCGTTACCATGCGATTAATTTCTTCTGGCATAGCCCAATCGCCCGAACGGATGCCTCCTTCGACATGAGCAACAGGGACTCGTAATTTTTGCGCAGCTATCGAACAAGCCATTGTTGAAGTCACATCACCGACAACTAAACAGAGATCACTTCGCTGTTCTATAAGAAGCTTTTCATATCGAATCATTATTACCGCTGTTTGTTCTGCCTGGGTACCAGAGCCTACTTCCAAATTCACATCAGGCTCAGGTATGCCAAGCTGCGCAAAAAAATCGCCAGACATGCGAGCATCGTAATGTTGGCCAGTATGCACCAATCGATAACGTAGTCGCCCACCTTCAGCCTGCTTCGCTTGAATAGCATGAATAATGGGGGCTATTTTCATAAAGTTAGGCCGTGCGCCAGCGATAATATCAATCAGAATTTTTTCTTCCACAACTACATCTCCGATGCTTCTATAACCACACGACTCACTTCTACTATTTCTTCAAATGGAATAGGCGCCACTATACCTTGCTCTATTGCTTGAACAAATGCCGCCGCACAAGCCTTTTGCCCCTTATCCTGTCGCCACAAATTCATTTTCTTAAAGCCAGGCCATCCAAACCCCGTTAGTTTACGAAAATTATCAAGCTGTAGCACTCGACCACCAGCAAAGACCTCTAGCCGTTCTTTAGGGAAAGACTTACTACCATTTGCAAAGTAGTGAACCGTCCCTATTGAACCATCAGCAAAACACAACTGAAGCGTAACCGTATCCTGAGTTTTTGCATCCATTACAACCTTCTGCCAACTAGTAATAACGACGCCAGCAAGAAAACGCAATAAATCGACAAAGTGACAAGCCTCGCCGATAACTCTCCCACCACCGACACTCGAATCTTGCGTCCAATGAGCTCCCGGAATGGCACCAGCATTTACCGTCATAATAAAAGACTTAGGTCCACTGACAGCGGACAACAGTTGTTTAATCTTCTGAACCTGAGGTGCAAAGCGCCTATTAAAACCAACCATCACCATAGGTCGAACTGAATCTTTTGCATTGAACGCCAAGTAAGCAGACTCAATCGTCGTAAGCTCATCCAGAGTCAGGCACAGCGGTTTTTCTACAAAAATATGCTTTCCCGCCTGCAGTGCTGCCAACACAAACGGAGCATGACTATCATGCCTCGTCGTAATAACAACTGCATTGGTCTTAGCATCCGAAAAGATACGATCAGTATCTGTAGTGGTCTCCTCAAAACCAAACTTACGCCCAGCATGCACTCCACTGACGCCAGTGCTTGATGCAACACTACGAAGATGTGCCCCTGTTTCTTTGAACGCTGGAATCAAAACGGCCGTAGCATAGTTACCTGCACCCACAAAACTAACGACAGCTTTACACGGCGATATTATAGAAGTTTCCGCTGATGATTGAGCGACTAGTTGAACTGTGCGCGACGCAGCCGTGATATCAAAACCAGGATATTTCAATAGTATCCCCAACGATGACTCAGAACCTCCCACTACTTCGTAAGCTTTCTCAGCCTCATCAATACCAAATCGATGTGAAATAAGTGGCTCCACATCCAACCGACCATCTGCCATCATGTCCAACACAGCTTCAAAGTTACGCTGCTCCGTCCAACGCACAAATCCTACTGGATAGTCATTCCCCTTATCCTCGTAGCTCGGATCATAGCGCCCAGGCCCATAAGAGCAAGAAACTTGAAACGTAAGCTCTTTCTCGAAGAAATCCGCACGAGACAGCTCTAAACCCGTTACGCCCACCAATACAATACGTCCGCGTTTACGGCACATCAATGCTGCTTGATGAACAGGCTCATTACTCTTGGTAGAGGCCGTAACAATGACAGCATCGACACCTCGACCTCGCGAATATATCTCTGCAACAGCAACAGGATCCTGTCCAGCGGATAAATCAACAACTTCAGCACCAAATTGTCGAGCAAGCGCCAGTTTCTGTTTATCAAAATCTAAACCAAGCACACGGCAACCATGCGCTCGCAGTAGTTGCACTGTGACCAAACCGATTAAGCCAAGACCCGTTACGACAACCGTCTCGCCTAATGTAGGCTTAACAAGTCGAATGCCCTGGAGCGCTATCGCGCCAAGCACGGTAAATGCCGCTTCCTCGTCTGAAACAACATCAGGAACTTTAGCGCAAAGATTGACAGGGGCACTCACAATTTCCGCATGTTTGCCATTACTGATAACACGATCACCTATTTCGAAACCTGAGACTCCAGTCCCAACTTCAGCAATCCGACCCACATTGCAATAGCCCAGAGGCAAGGGTTGGTCAAGTTTGTTAAACACCGCCTCAATGGTCGTCTGCAAACCATCCGTTTTAATTTTGTTGAGCACCATGCGCACCTTATCAGGCTGCTGCCGCGCCTTTTCGATCACGTTCGCCTTCCCAAACTCAACGAGCATTCGTTCGGTTCCAGCAGAAACCAACGTATGGGAGGTCGCAATCAACAACTGGCCAGTGCCCACACTGGGAACCGGAACTTCGGCCACTTCCGTGACACCGTTTTTTAATGATTGAAGAATCTGTTTCAAATCAACCTCGCAATGCTTATAAATAATGTATTCAACGGCAAAAGGTGGAATCAGCCACGTCCTGAGCCCATCCGTGCCATCGGTAAACTGGGGTGCCGATTGTCTCATGCATGGCCTCAACCTGGGAGAGCAAGGGCGGCGAGGCGCTGAAAGAAGAGACGTAACCAGCTATACCTATACTACACATAGGTTACAAATAAGACATGAATTGCTTCAAACGCTCTTCTGATCCATTTGTTTCCACAAATTCTCGAATGCACGGCTGCAATTTTGAAAAATGACTTTCTATCGCCTGCAACGAAGCAATATCAGACTCTAAATCCTGACCAAGTCTGAAAACAAAAGGCTCGGCAATAAAGTTAGGCATGCCCGTAACTGCAATCGGCAACCCCCTGGCCAGCAACCTCGACACCTTGTTGGGAAATGTAATCACCTCTATCGACTTTATTCCTGATCGATAGGGAATAAAGCCCACAAATACATTTTGCAAATCAAGGGTTTCCAGGTCTGACGCGGGAAGGAAGTTTACGTTGGAAAAGCGGCTAATCTCATTAATTGAATCCGATGAGCATTGAATTGGCCCGACAAACAAAATGCTATATTCGCTGCCCCGCTGCAGTAAGCCATTCGCAAGGCCGGCGATGAACTTAACGTCAAGCTTATTATTAATATATCCCCAAAAGAGAATGGTGTTTCTGGTCGTAACAAGATTCGGAGGCGTATATCTGCTATCCGACCACGGATAGAACAATTCTGCTTGGCAGAATTCACTCAATTCATTCTTCAGTGGCAATGACACTGTTAACACAACATCACTGGACTTGCAGGTGTTGATAAGTGCCCATTTCAAAGGGCTTTCATACCCGCCAATTGCCCGACTCCAAAAATCATCATTGATGATGGTTATTAATCGATTGCTTGGAAAAAGGTCTCGCAGAAAGAAATAGTCATAATTAAAATTCACGATAACATCGTTGCGCTCTATGCAAAGCTCACTCATGAAGCTTTTAATCTGTTTTTTTTCAAACAGCGCACTGACTCGATGCAATAACGGATGCAAACGCAGCTTGTGGTGCAGAAGCTGTCGGTAGCGATAAAGATGAATGCGGGCGTGACCGGAATCGCTAGTTTCATTTTTTTGACCAGGATAATACGGGCGCTGAAAAAAGACAACTTCATGTCCCGCGTCGGCTAGCAGATGTGCTAGTTGATGACGTAGTCGCGGTGGCTCTGCCCAATTGGTTTTGCTAAAAAAAATAAAGCGCATTGCTGTCAATCTTGCCTAAAAAAAGAACATACCGCGCTAATAACCGTATCGACCTCGTCATCGCGTAAATGCTCGCCTATCGGCAAGCTTAACAACTGCCCACCCATGCCATTGGCAACCATGGGCTCTTCGGATTGATTCAGATAGTCGTATGCCTTGAGCTTCGGTAGTGCGATCGGGTAATGAATTCCAGTCTCAATTTCGCGCTCAGCTAGAAACTGCTTTAACTCATCACGCCGGTCAGTCTTGACGACGAACAAATGAAAAGCATGCCGTACCTCGGTTGAAATTTCAGGTAAGGCAATACCAGAAACGTCACGCAACCCAACCAGATAGCGCTGAGCAATGGCATTGCGCCGATCAATCCAGTGATCCAGGTACTTAAGCTTCACACCAAGAATCGCGGCTTGTAAACCATCTAACCGACTGTTGCGCCCCTCAATGATATGATTGTACTTGTCGATGCGGCCATGGTTGGCAATCATGCGGCAGCGGCTAGCTAAATCCTGGTCGTTCGTCAAGACCGCGCCAGAATCGCCATAGGCACCGAGATTCTTGCCTGGATAAAAGCTGAATGCACCGATGTCACCCAGTGCGCCAATGCGGTGGCTCTTGTACTCAGCGCCATGCGCCTGCGCACAATCCTCGATCAGTTTCAGGTTACCCGACTTCGTCAATGAAATTAATCCATCCATATCACACGGGTACCCATATAAGTGCACAGCGATGATGGCCCTTGTATTGGGACCAATCCGCCGCGCAACATCATCAAGGTCTAAGGTAAAAGTTGTAGGGAAAACATCCGCGAACACCACCCGATGCCCGCAGCGTGTAATAGCCTCAGCGCTAGCGACAAACGAGTTAGCCGGCACAATAATCTCTGATCCTGCAGGTAGCGCCAAGGCTTCAATTGCAATTTCCAAGGCATCGGTACCATTAGCCACACCGACGCAATACCCGGCCTGTTGGTATTCGGCAAACGCCTCCTCAAAGTCCGTCACCGCCACGCCGCCGACGTAAGCAGATTGCTCAATCGTCGATCTAATGGCCTGATCAATTTCGGATTGAATGGAGAGGTACTGATGATACAGATCTAGAAACTTAATCATGGTTTGACAACTTTACAAATGAATCTCACCGGGTGTCCGGCATATACCCCTGGCTCTGTAATATCTCGCGTCACCATAGAACAGGCCCATTTATATTGATCTGCCACAGACAAAAGAATACGGCTGATCCTACTACATCTTCAGGTTTCCTACTCGACTCAGTCATCGCGTTGGCCGAGTCGGCAGCGTCTTGGCTCGAAGCGCAACAAAACCTCACTCCCCGTTTCAATCGATTCATAAATGGCAGAAATCAACTCAAGACTCTTTCGCCCCTCCAACCCATCCACCAATTGCTGACTATTATTAAGGATGCAATCGACAACGTGCTCGTAATAGGCTTGGTGACCAAACCCATACACATTCGGGGGATTGACTGAAAAGTTGGTTAACACATCCTCATCACCGGCCATCACTTCGACAAAATTCCAAGTCTTCATTTGATTGACGGCGAAACCTTCAATTACAACCGTTCCCCCAGCACCTAGGATGGAAATCGAACCTTCCAGATCCTTGGGACGAACAGCGGTTGTTGCTTCAATAACACCAAATGCACCGTTGGCGAACTTTAGTAAAACAACAGCAGTATCCTCGGCCTCAATGTCTACCAAGGCCGTCTTGGCTATAGCAAAAACGCTAACTGGCTGACCCAGCATCCACTCCAACATATCGACATGGTGACTGGCCTGATTAGCCAACACACCACCGTCCATTGCCCAAGTTCCCCTCCATTCATCTTGATCATAATACTCTTGGGGGCGAGACCAACGCACCCTGACAGTACCCATCACAATCTTGCCAAACCTCCCCTGATCAAGGGCATCATGCAACTTCACCACCGGCATATTAAAGCGGTTCTGCTTAACCACGAAAAGTTTCACCCCGGCGCGATCACAAGCCATAATCATTCGGTCTGCATCAGACAACGAGAGTGCCATCGGCTTCTCGACAATAATATGTTTACCATAGGGTGACAGTGCCACGACATGGTCGGCATGCAGGCCACTTTCCGTGAGCACCACCACAACATCCACAGACTCCTTGCTCATCATCTCGTGCATATCGGTGTAATATGGGACATTCATCGAGCTACCGATGGCTGAAGCACGATCTGGTTTAACATCACAGACGGCCACCAAGCAGGCATTCGGGATTTGATTCAAGCCAAGCAATTCAGAATGACGTTTGGCAATTCGACCGCAGCCAACAAGGGCAAATTTAAGCTTTTTCATCTCTTCTATCCAGTGGCAAAGTATTCAATCGTGCACGCATCCAGATCGTTCTGGTAGGCGAGGTGTATGGCAATGATATTGAAACGGGTTTACCCAATATGTATTTGGCTAAATTCTTGAACGAATACCACATACCATCGATTCGCTCTACCTCCATTCCTATAACGGTAAAGCCAGCGTCTTCGAAAAATTGAGTAAGCTGTTTACCGCCACCAAACATCAGGTGATCCGGCAAATTAAGTGCACCAGGAAAATTAGAGCGCTTACCTATTTCTGCAGCGTTACCTGTTTTAACCAGTATTTCTCCATCTGAATTGAGCACGCTCTTAATGCTAGAAAGAAATTCGGGGAAGTCCGGAATGTGAGAGAAAACATCTATAATGGAAACTACGTCATAGGTGGCTGTGACGTCACTAAGAAATCCCTGTCTTACCGGTAAATTAAACTCCCTTGCCTTTTCTACTTTGTGTGTCATCGGTTCCAAGCCTTCCACAACGCTACTTGTCGACAGCACAGAAAGTAATGCTTGAACAAATTCACCGTAGCCTGCACCAACGTCTAGCCAGGCAACGGAGGTGCGGTTTAACAAATCAGGAAACAACTGTTTAACTATTCTTTCGAAATGGCGTTGTTTAGAACGCATACGCCGAGTTTTTGTGTTCAGTTGCTTTCCATCCTCAAAAACATGCCCGCCGAGTTTAACCGATTCCTCAATATACGATGCGTTAGGCAAGGGGGTTACATAAAGCAAACCACAGTGGCCACAACGTACGCAATTGAAACCGTTCTCCGTAGCCCAAAAGGTATGGTTGTCATTTCCACACAGTGGGCAGTTGATATATTCAAGATTATTCATGATCGAGTACGCTCCTGTGAAAGTAAGATATAAGGTTTTTCATGAAGTCCCTTCCCCTTCACTACCGTAGTCTTCGTATCCTCTTCGTGGACGAGAAATGTAAGATTCAAGACCCTGGCAAGACCACAGCATTTTCTTCAAGAAGTAATGAGGATTCTCTTAACGTGGTTTTCCACCCAGTGCTCTGAGTTATTTCCACGACAGAAGGGACAATTAATAAGTTCGCCATTAGACATAAAGAATATCAATTAATGAACAGTCATTTATGACATTTGTGAAAATTTAGGAATGGAATTCACAACTGAAATCACCTCCTTAAAATCCATCCCCAACGCATCTAAATACCAACGTATGTTTTGATATCTGGGCCTGTTTTCGTCTTCTATTAGATTGAGTGCTTCTTCACGGGTAATCTGCCCTTCCCGAATCTGGTTACTACGGAATGTATCGTGTTCAGTAAATCCAGCGACTGTGTAATAGATATAGTTGTAGAATGCTGTGGTGCCATCACCAATACGCCACGTGCTATTGGTATCCGGTGCCAACTCCCAGTCATAATGGCTTAGGGTTTCATCCGTAATCTGCTCATCCCAGCGCCAGTAATCAAAAATATGGTAATAGTCTTTCTTCTCGGTCAAGCTGCGGTAATATTCACCAGAGATGGTATCCCAAAGAGAGCGATTAAAATATCCAGGGCTTCGCAACATTGCTTTTAATCGCAAGTACTGATAATTCACCTGCTTTGATATCCCGTGCATGTAGACTCGTTTTTCTTCAAAATCAGGCCTAACTCCAAGAAAACCTGCTTTGAAGTGGGTCACTTCTAGAGGATTCACCCCCCACAAGTTAAGATTGATACCTGTCTGCTTTTTTATTGTCTCTACATGCCGAAAAAAGTGTTTGTCGCCAGCCGTCAGCATGCTTATCATGCCGAGATGCGGGGATTTCAGCCACGCCTTTAAGTTCATCGCGATATTGCGACGCTTTTTTGATATATCATCAGCGACAATAATATTTTCAACACCCAGCTCGGCACACATTCGACTGATGTTTCGTCGACCTAAATCAGTCACCATACCCCAATCATAAGTATAGGTAATCGGTTTCATTTTCAATTCATTTACAATCAAGTGAAGGCCGTAGCAGCTGTCTCGCCCACCCGAAAACGGAACAATGCAGTCCGGTTTATTTATACGTCGATAAGGTTCAACCAGGTCAAGCAATTCTTCTTTGGGCTTCGGGTTATTGCGCGGCTTGTAATTATTACAGTAGTTGCAAACGCCCGTTGAATCAAACGATATATAAGGCATGGTTTCAGATAACAGGCACTTCGTGCAGCGCCTGAGATTGTGTTGTGTGTACTCCAACATCGCCTCTTCTGCAGCGATGTTCTTGAAGGTCGGAATCAAATTCTCGGTACGCTTCCGATCATCACTAACACTGATCTCATCTGCTTGCGGGACATCAAGCAGCAATCCCTTTCGCCAGACCTGCTCGATATCGGTACAATCCAGCATCTCCAAAGGGTACCGCTCCGAAGAAAAATAAATTGCGCCCTCATGCTTACCGACATAGAGACTGCCGTTGTTGGAAAACAGCAATATTTTGCCTGCACTTGGAATCGCCAGAGCACAAGATACTGTCCCGTTACACTGCGACAAAACCTTATCCGATAGCTCCGACAAGGCAGCGCCTTCATTAAGGTGTTGAAGTGTAATGCCAATAATCACCTCAGAATCTATCTGAAACTGACGCTGTACATCCAAAGTATCCCAGATTTCCTCATCATTAACGATGATTCCATTGTGAATAACGCAAATACCATCGCGCACAACTGGCTGGTTATCCATGAGCCCATTAGTAATCAACCGACTATGCCCCATCACAACACGAGTCCGTAAGTGATTTTGTTTGCTCAAAAGCTGTTTGATGTCATAGTCCGCACGTTTGACCTTATAACCATCGTGATCGTGATAAACCAACCCGCTTGAATCACGCCCGCGCTGACGCGCGTGCAAGGCAAGCTGACGTAGATGATCGAGTTCGATTTCACGATCAGAGATTAAACCAAAAATTCCACACATACCAAAGATTCCAATTAGTTTTCGAGCACCCGAGCATACAGTGCTTTTAATTTATTAGCTTGCGCATCCCATCCATACGCCTCCAAACTCTTGGTATTAATGGAAAATTTCAATTCATCATCACAAATTTTTGTCATAGCTTGGCTAATCGATTCAGCATCAAGCTCTACACACAAACCAAGATTATGCTTATTAACAAGAAACGAAATATCAGGAAAATTTGAAGCGAGTACGGGTACCTCTGCAAAAATGTACTCAAACAACTTGTTTGGAAGGGAATAGAAATCACTTAGCGAAATATTTTCTATTAAACAAAGGCCAAAATCTGCTGACTTCGCAACTTCAACTACTTGCTCATGGGGTACTCGCTCATGGAAAAAAATATTTTGGGCCGAGACGCTTTTTCGTTTGAGAGCGTCAAGCATCTCCCCATTCCCTAAAACGACTAAAGCCGCATTGGTGTTGCCTTTTTTAAAGGCATCGACAATCAGTTCAATCCCCCGCCCACTCATGACCATTCCAACATATATAAATATTTTTTTGTCTTCTGCAATGCCGAACTTGTGACGCAAGTATGATGAATCAACGCGCGAATGTTTTTCAATTAGCGGGGAATTCAAGACTACCAACGTTTGTTTCTTCCCAATATTTTGTTGGTACCATGTATCGATAGAGGGACTTACTACAAGCAAAGCATCCACGAACCGCCAAAGACGCTTTTCGATAAACAAAACCAACCCACCCTCAAAACGTGATTGTCCATTCTTATTTGATTCAAGCTCATGTGCGTCGTACACCAGCTTTGAGCCTTTGATTAGCTTAATAAGGACACCAATAGGTAACGCCAAGATATCGTTGCAGTGTATCAAATCTGGCTTTATCTTACCCGCTCTAACAAGCGTTTTTATATAAAATTCAATTAAAGAAAAAATATGCCTAACCACAGCAGGAAGAAATGTCATTTTTCTTGAGGAGAGCACTATTGATTCAATACTGAACTCCTCGCTTCCATGAGAAGGACTCGTGTTTTGCTTTCGCTCACTGATACCGATCCCGTATACAGTCGCACCTGCATCATAAGCGACTTTCATTTCTTTCAAAATGCGGGAATCGACGTTAATATCCGTGTGGGATATATGTAAAACAACCTTATTTTGCATACCTATACCTCAATCGAATTGCGCCCCTACGCGCAACAAATAACCCTGTCATTACAATCATCATGATCACCCAAAGATAGATATCTACGATAAAGGTACTTAAGCTTGCTCCTGAAAGATCCTTGAAGTGAAGGCTTGCCCAGACAATCAAGGCAATAGTAGTAGGTGTAACTCTCATCCGCATGAGGAAAATATTGAACCAATAAAGAAGAAAACCAATAATAAATGGGGGTAACAGCACCCCAGCAAAACCAAAGTTAGCGTACATTTCACCCCAAAAAAATGTAGGCATTGAACCGACTACTCCTCGTCCGCTGAGCTGTGGCATGACTGTGTTCATAACCTCTACAGTCAATTGAACTGGTGCATACGGTAATAATCCCCCAGGGTTTGGAAACGACAAACCATAAAGATAATCCATCTGTTTTGGGAACAGCTCCACATAATGATACAACCCTTGCATTTGCCCAGAAAACAATCGTGAAAACGCATGCTGAACACCTGTTACTATATCTGGCGAGCCCTTAAAGAGCCAAAAAGATATGCCCATCAACAGGAAAAGCCCTGCAATCCCAACAAAAAAATACAACTTAGATATAAGTCCATTTTTTTTTGCAATAATATATGTAAAAAAAACTCCGATCAAAAGCCAAAGAAAAGGACCTTTTTCGGTCGCCGCCAACGTCGACACTGACGCAACCAAAAAGAACAGAGAAAACATGATCAAATGACTTGCTTTTGGCTTGGTTAAATACACTGCAAATGACGCAAAGACAGCGATAGACAATAAATCTCGCATAAAGAGTTTATACCAGTGATACTTACCTGCAAATTCATTTCCCATCAACGATCTGAGTTTTTCTGAGGTAAGTTCCGTGTCTATAAAGCCCAAAGCCGAAAAGAGGGCAATATTGTTAAACCCAATGATTTGGAAGTAACGGAAAAGAACCAACGAACTTATTACAAATAGTGAAACAATTACAAATCTTTCTAAGCTATTTGCTGACTCGACTGTTTGATCAAAGGCATTATAACTGTATCGCCCATGCAGCGAACCAAAATATTTCTTGGCAGCGATAAACCCAAGTAGTAGCAATGTAATCGTTATAGAGGAGTATGCAAACACAATCAACATGATAGTCTTATCTTGAACATAATATGAGCGGAAATTATCAAGCCCAAAATACAGCATAGGAAAACCAATATATTGATAGACGTAAATACCGATCATCAAAATGGAAGGAATAGAGATCCTTAGCATATTGATCCCAGCTATCTTTAGCATTTTCTGCCAAAATATTGGCAACAACACCCAAAGAATCAAAAAAAAGTAGCCTTCAATCATCGTCTGGGACGCCGCGCCATCCTAGTGTATTTTGAAAAAATTCGTAATGCTCACTCGTTTCAAAAGAGGAGTTATGCCACAAAATAGTGAATTGACCTTGGACTTTCTGGCAAATGTCAATCAAGCACCTTGAATACTCAATCGCTTCCTTCCCCAATCCCAATCCCATGTAAATGGGCTCGACCACACTGCAATCCATGAGAATCAACGGTCGCTGTGTTAGAGACAATATTGCCTGATCAGTCGGGTCATACATCGTATATTCATGGCAGGTTCCACAGCGAAACCCAGCATGAGCCGCGTAGTAGAGCGAAGAATCGTAAGTCAACCCAGCATCATTCCAGGCTTGCATGGTGGTTGGCTGTTCCCAGCGCAGGTAGTGCATGCGCCCTCCCCAATCAACTTGATGGATTCCCTCTTCGTCACAAGCCCTCTTCAATCGTTCAAATTCCTGTTTGATTAAACCTGGTTTTCTATATGTTTCGTAACTCGGATGTATCCCTATCTCATGTCCCCGCTCATGTATTCGCCTCAACAAATCACGAATCTTTGGATGCTCAACATCGTAATCGGCATCCATCGCCTGATTCGTACGCCCGCAAAGAAAGTAGAAAGCGCTTCGCAAACCATGACGTTCAGATTGATCCATAATCCAGTCAAAGGTATTAAACGGGTCTCGCTGTAAGTCCCCGCCACGTACTGCCATCCAGTTACGGTACCGCTGCCAGCCCAACATCACACTCTTTCGCTTCACAATATCACCAGCGACCTGCCTGGCAATGCTCTTGCCAGGTACAAACAGGTATTGAAAAGGTCGATCCACATCATGCGAAACTCGCATCTTGAACTCATGCCGCTTCAATTCGATTCCCGACCATTGCAACAAAACAACCTGCCCTAGTACATGCAACCACTCATCCACTACTGGCCGATCCAAATAGCCATGTCGAAACGCATGTGACGCAGTCGCAGGAAAACGGTCGTGGTTATCCAGATCAGTCCGACCGATCTCCTCCACTCGCGCGAGCATCCAGTATGTTAGACCAAGAATATCATAGTGAATTATATAATTCGCCCCACGCAGCTCAATTAGTGGCGCAGGTAAATACGTAACCCCTGGTGCGGGCAAAAGTCCCCCTAACACAGAGCACCAACCCTCCGCGTCAGCATCCCAGCGGATACAGGGCAGATCAGACCGAGATAGTGTGAAACATTCTTCTAGATTATCGAAAACAACAGCACCTTCCATCCCCTTCAACTTGAGAACAAGGCTCTGCTCAACACGCTGAAGATCCCACTCATGACCGAAACGTTCGGAAAGAATTATTTCAAGCCAGCACAATGCCGAATTGGTGATTGGAAAAGTTTTCACAAAGCAACTCGTGGACTTATGCACAGATCGTTTTATCTAAAAATCGCTTCAAAACCAAATTTATAGGAAGCATACTCTCATGCCACTCATAAAAACATCAACATTTGTCTAAAAATACCGGCATTGGATATACCCAGCAACTCGGCTTATATTGCATCTTTTAATTTTAAAATGGGTTTAATTGGCGTGAAATATTACGAATTTGAATTCTTAATGATTACGTCAATTAGCATTTGAACACTGTTAATATCGCCTATATCATCCGCACTCATACGCATATCAAACGCCTTCTCAACGGTCGTAACCAGCGTTATATGAGCTAGCGAATCCCACTCCTCAATCTCCAATGGAGATGTTTCTTCCGAAATCACTAACGAACCATCCAAAAAAACATCTCGAAAAATATCCTGTAACCCAAGAATTAAATCTACCCTAGAAACACTCATCACTTAAAATCTCCAATTAAATTAACTTAAGAATCATTGCAAGCAATGTACTCACTGTCCAAAGAAAAAGTTTCATTAATGTCAAATTGCCAAATTTTCTCAGAAACATTGCTATCCGAACTCATCTTTGATCCGCCGAGTTGACTATAAAGCGCATTTACAACACTATTTTTTTTAGTGGGTTTATATTTTCCGACTATAGTTATACAGCCTCTTGATTTTGCGATTTCAACAATCCTAGCGAAAATAAAATTATCCATGGTTCGAGAAAACACTCTGCAACTCATACACCAAGTATCAACCGAAGCAACGTTATTTGCTATTGACAGAATGACTACCGAGATAACCCCATGATCTCCAAAACGATCAGTCAAAGCGAACCAGCCAACCCAATAATTAGGGTCGTTCATCATCACTCTTGCTTGTGATTCGGTATAGCGTGTTGTGGTGAGGTGAAACTGATTAGTTTTATTAATCAACTGAACTGCTCTTTGTATAGAATGCTCCCCCACCTCACCCCACTTTGCAGTCATCTGAAGACCCTTAAGAAATGCATGCAAATTGGAGTGTCCAGCATTAAATTTCGTTCGAACAACATTTTGCTGATAAGCAGCTATCCTTTGTTTATCTTCCAACGTAACATGTATCGTTTCAAACCAAAAACCCGAAGCCAAGCATGCAATAAAATCGGACGGATCAGCAGGAAGCTCTGGAACGGATACTTCCGGCAATTCAGATCTAATGAGCTCTCGCTCCGCTGGGTTGTCATCCACAAAAACGAACGAGTCTAATCCAATATTTAATTCCCGAGCAATATCCCTTATATTGTCCGCTTTATTATTCCAGTTTGCTTTAAATGAAACGAAATCGGTTAATTTCAGAACCATCCCAGCTTTTGACTTGAAAGGTTCCTGCGCAGTTTCAATATTATTTTTACTACATACCGCCAAGGCAATACCTCTTTCCTTAAGAGCGTACAGCCATATTTGAAAAGCAGCAAAAGCCTCACCGCTTGCTCCACCATCTGATCCTATACAAATGCCACCAAGACCATCGTCGCCTATCACACCACCCCAAATTGTATTATCAAGATCCAAAACTAAGCACTTCTTAGATTCCCCGCGAGTCGCCAATAATAACTTCGCAGCTGCAAAGGCGCATTCTGAATTGACCTCAAAAGAGAACGGATGTCTGGAGTAATACCACAAACGGTAATCGTGCCATCGGTTAAGGCCAAACCTGCATGCAATGTGTGCGATATCAAAAATAACGCTACCACAAGGAGCCTTTGATGCAAGCTCTAAGTTAAATTTTTGGATACTGGAAGAGATAGAATGAGGCGTAGCTCCCTCATAGTTACCCAACGGCCCAAAAGCTGGAGGTACTAGATTGTTTAATATTGGCAAAACAGTGGTATTTTCCGACAGTTTTGACACCAAGCCAACCATGTCTTCAATAGCCATGCTAACTGCGGAATCAGCTGCTTCTAACCCTACGATTTTACCGCCATCTAAACCTAAATCACTAGGCTGAGCGAAGAACCATACGATATCAGGACTAAACTGATATAGCTCCGAACTATTATCTAGTATCTGTTGACGCCATACACCAAAAGGAATAATAAGAGGCTCTAATCTGAAACCTTCCAGCAGCAACCAAAAACGTAGTGCGTCTACCCATTGGTTTAGCGTTACACCACCAAGTAACACGATACGAATACTAGGCAGATACTCACACTTATCAAATATCTTTTTTGCAAGTCTAGAATATTTTATTTGTAACGATAGCTCATCCACAGGTGATGCAAAACACTTCAAATAAGTAAGAGTCTTAGGGCCAGATAAAGACGACTCTTGTTCTTCCAGTTGATTTAACTTCTTCTTCTTTTCTTGATCGGTATATTTTGTAATCCACATGACCCTACCCTACAATATAAGCTTTCGCTACTACCATATCCCTCACCACCATTCGCCTCGTCGCTTCTCTAACAACATAGCCATACTACGAGGCAAGTATTTTTTTTCATTAGAGATCGCATTCGGAGCTGATGAAAATATTGAAACCACTCTGAAACCGGCCTCTTCTGCCAAACCGACTAAATCAGACTCACGCTTAAACTCATAGATATGATCAATCTCAGCTGCGGTTAGAGCGCCACAAACAAATGCAGGTGCACCTAGCTCGATAGCATTATTAATATTAATCAATAGATCCAAAGGGCTCTCTAGGTGTTCTAAGACAAAGCATGATATTGCCGCTTGTGCAGCTGACGACGGTTTAAATTTAAGTGCATCTCCCTCAAAAATCTCTACCCTCCCCTCTAAATTAGCCGCATGAGTAAGTGATTTCGCCCATTCGACAGATGTGGGGCTTATGTCAATACCATACCCTTGCCACTGAGCAGCTTTCTCCAGAGCCAATGTAAGCCAGACACCAGAACCAGTCCCGAAGTCAATTATCTCTCCACGACCATTCTTTTGGAGTCGCGAAACAAACTCTCTGTAAAAAAACTGTGTTAGCAACAGATGGTGCTCCCATGCAAATGTGGTGACGAACACACCCCAGTGATAACTTTTCATAAATTCCGGGGAACCGTAGGTAATTTTAGCGACCTCAGAGAAAGTTGAATATTGGTAATGGTCAGATGATTCATAAATAGCTTGTGAGTGATTTACATCATTCACAAAATCTATATATCCCTTTATGAGAACTGTTTCCCAGTCTGTGCCCAGAATTTTACTAGCACACTCAAGCAATGGCTCCGAAAGGGAAAAAAATAACTCAGGATGCGTCTGCGCAGTCCGATTTATTTGTTTCCAATAGATCGGGTTAGTGGATTTCATTTTTGCTAAGAACTGATTTGCCCTAACGTTTGGTGCTATTTCAATCACAGCCAATATCCCCGCTTAAAATAATGTATAACTCCCCTGTCTCGCAGAAGTATCAGTTCTTGTGATAGTCGATCAAGTGGATACAGCCCAATTTTGATGCCTTTGTAATCCCTATATAACATTGCGCTCGCTGATAAATACTGCGCAATTCTAGGATAATCTACGAGCCGACTAATCTTCCTCTGTACACGATAATCTTCAATTTTCTCAATCCTAGAGTGATCTACGCGGTATTGATAGATTCTAGGTGATCTTTCGTGAACAGGAAAAGGCAGTCTTCCAGGATCTAGATCTTCGACCCAATGAAGAAATGAAACAAAGCCCACAGGCAACCCTAATGTTAATATTTTTGCGTTATTCAAATATCGCAACTTATCAAATGGCGAATGTTCCCCATCAGCACGAATACATTTCTCATGATTAGACAGTATCGATTCGGCATGTGGGCCAATACCGGCAATAGAATGCCTAGGATGTAGGCTTCTAATTACACCGGGCAGTCTTCTAAATATTTCATTCACTATCCCTGTGTAAGTTGACTCACGAACTGGGTCGTAGATCCAGTTCGTATCATTAGGTGGCGCAGTATAGGCGGGCATTAACAGTGTTCCTGTTGTGCCAACTGAACTCCGAAGAGCTTTTATCAACTCCATTGGCGTTGTATCAAGGGTATAAAGATCATTGAATGAGGTTTGAACAAACAAGATGTCGCCTTCTTGTATGCCCATATCCTTAAGTACTTTGCATAATTCAGCGTCATTAAAAACCCCATACTTCGCAATGGCGCTTTCTTTTTTCTTTAGTATCTGAACCGCCTTCTTTTTCCTAGTCCGCTGCGCAAAACCCAGTTTTCTCCATTCTTTTTTTAGTATCCCTTGCATGCTTTCAGGTAAAAATCGAATTATTGCACGAATTAACATTCGTGCTCAACCTTAATTAGATTAGCCATCTTTGAAACCCAACTCCTCAATCGAATTCTCTAGGGTGCTTCACTGAATACCATGAAACATAAAAATACAGAGAATAAATTGCTACATCAGTTAACATCATAGCTAAAAAAAGATCTTCAATCGTCAGCTTGTCCGCTAAAAGCCAAAACATCGTAAATGTTGTTATAAATGCGAAGATCTTCCAATACGCTCCCAAGTGGGTATTCCCCGATCCGGGGATTGCTCCGCTTACGGTCGAGGCCACAAATCGAACAGCAAGTCCCGGCATCAGAATTGTCAATAAAAAACCGGCTTCTCTCCATTGCTCCCCAAATACCCACCCGAATAGTGTAGGTGCATATAACATAAAAATAAATGTGGGAATTGCCACAATCGTAGCTAAGGTTAAAGAGAGCTGGATTAGATATCTCGTCGTGTCTTCTTTTCTTTGGACCAGCTCCGCAACCTTCCTTAAATACACCTGTGACACTGCACTTGATATGAATCCCAATGGCGATAATGCCACTCTCATAAGCAGTGCATAGTAACCCAATATCGCCTCAGGGAAGTACTTTGCTAGAAAAAAAACTGGCAGCGCGAGTTGCACACTATTTAAGAATGTTGTACTTGCCTCATATAAAGGAAACTGCTTGTATCGCTTCGCCAAACTCCATGTCATTTGACTTGGCCGCCACTGCAAACTACCCAGTTCACTGCGATAGCTATATAGCAGCAAGGCAGTTCCAAGTATGGTGGTCAGTAAAGCCGAAATCAGCAGGCCGTCTTCTTGAAAACCTGCCACCCCAAAACTGACAGAAAGCGTTGCACCACACAAAGCCTGTACAACCAACATCCGACTTATCAAGGCGTAGCGTTTATGCCTGTTGGCAAAATATCGCAACGCGGTAATACCCGCCGTAAGGCACATGATTAAAGGGGCTAGTAACCACCAAAACCCGAGAGACTCGGCGTTGAGAAACTCCTTTAGTGATTGCTGCCCAAGCGCCAGAATCAGCAGCATCAACAAGCTAATGGCACCAACTACCCAAAGGGACAAGACGAGCAGACCATCACTATCCTTCTCATCCCTTGCCACAACGATCGCGACGTCATAACGGCCACTGGCTACCGGTGCGATGGTCGCGACTATCGCCATGAATAGCGCAAGGACAGCGAATGATTCTGGGCCATAAAGGCGGGTCAAGAATGGCGAAGCAGCAAGAGCAATGAACTGCGCAAGCAGACTGCCTGTGGCCAAAGTGCCAACATGGCGGGCAAATTCGCTTTTCCTGATGCGTTGGACTAGCGCGCTGGCAGACACTGGTGCGACCATCAATCGTGGTTTAATGCGTTGAGAATGAGATTTTGCTCGCCCCTATCCAAATATGGCCCCATCGGCAAACTCATCACTTTATTCGCAATACTTTGCGCGACAGGTGCGCAGCCCGAACCACAAAGATGCTTATAAGCCGACTGTTCGTTAAGCGGTATAGGGTAATGCACTGCAGTGGGAATCCCAGCTTCGTTAAGATGCTTTTGTAGGGCTTCGCGATTGTCGGTGAAAATCGTGTATTGCGCGAAAACGCTGCTGCGACCCGAGCGTTGTTGTACACGCGCAATGCCAGCTTCATCCATCAGTTTGTTATAACGATTGCCAATTTCAATGCGCTGCTCAACTTCCCACGCGAAGCGCTCAAACTTGGCCAACACGATAGCACATTGCAGCGTGTCCATGCGTCCACCGACGCCGACACGGGTATGCACATAGCGCTGGCTTTGTCCGTGCACACGAATTTCGCGGCATGCCTGGGCAATAGTGTCATCGTTGGTGAAAATGGCGCCACCGTCGCCATAACAACCCAACGGTTTACTAGGGAAGAAACTAGTACAACCAATGGTGCTGAGATTACAGCTCTTCTTACCTTTATATTCCGCGCCAAAACTTTGCGCTGCATCTTCAATCACAGGAATGTTGCCGTGACGGCCGGCAATAGCATTTATCTCGTCCATGTCTGCTGGTTGACCGTACAAGCTAACTGGCATAATGGCCTTGGTCTTGCCGGTAATCTTAGCTTCGATCAAACTGACATTGATGTTGCAGGTGTCCGGCTCGATATCGACAAATACTGGCTTAGCACCAAGCAGCGCGATAACTTCGGCTGTCGCAACAAAAGTAAACGGTGTAGTGATGACTTCATCACCGGGGCCAATACCCTGCGCCATCAAACTAATAAGTAAAGCTTCGGTGCCACTGGCAACGGCAATGCAATGCTTGGCACCGCTGTATTCCTGCAAGCGCGCTTCGAGCTCTTTTACCTCAGGACCCATAATGTACTGACCATGCTCCAGTACTGCATCGATACGCGCTTGAATCTGTGGCTGGAGTTCACGGTATTGAGCTTTGAGATCGATAAAAGGAATACTCATGCGGACTCACACGCCATGTGACCATCCTTCAAGTGATATGTGTTTTTGGTATGCGTGCAGTTATAATAGCCCTCGCCATCCAATGGCAGCGGAATCTGTTCGCCGTATTTGCTCATCCAGCCGATTTGCCTGCCGGGCACGCCGACCATCAAGGCGTAGGGCTTCACATCTTTGTTGATAACGCTACCCGCACCTATGAAGGCGAACTCGCCTATAGTGACGCCACAAACGATAGTGCAATTAGCGCCGAGGGCCGCTCCCTTTTTCACTATCGTATCGCGATATTCATTTTTGCGTTCGATCAGCGCGCGCGGATTATAGACATTGGTAAAGACCATGCTCGGGCCGCAGAACACGCCTTCTTCCAAAGTAACGTTGTCATAGACACTAACGTTATTCTGAATTTTGCAGCGATCACCAATCACTACCTGATTGCCAACAAAGACATTCTGGCCAAGCGAAACCCCTTTCCCGATATTGGCACCGCCACAGACATGAACCCAGTGCCAGATGCGACTGCCTTCGCCTATCTGAGCACCATCATCTACAATCGCACTCGGATGGATTTGAGTTTCAGTCATCGGATTAGTACTCAAGTGGCAGCGATACGGTTTTACCGTCGCGAGCAGAAAGATAGGCAGCGATAAGCACTTCCAGCGATTTCAACCCTTCACGCCCATCGGTTTCAGGTTCAGCTTCGCCGCGTAGCACATCAATAACGTTTTTGTAATAGAGCGGGTGGCCAAAGCCATAGACCGAAGTCGTTTCGTAATTGGCCGCCTGAATTTTCTCGTCGTAGTCCCTAGGTTCATCAAACTGCCAGAGTTGGATATCGTTAACCGCAACGCCACCTATACGCACAGTGCCTTTTTCGCCCAAGATTATGATACTGCCCTCCAAGTTCTTCGGGTAGGTCAGCATAGTAACGCTCATAGAACCCAGCGCACCGTTGCGCCAGCGCACATTCATCACCCCGGTGTCCTCGACTTCAATGTCACGTGTGGTGCTCATCATCGCCTGCACCTTATCGATCGGGCCAATTAACCAATCAAGCAAATCAACGTAGTGACTGGCTTGATTCATAAAAGCGCCACCATCGAACTCCCAAGTACCGCGCCACTTGGCCTGGTCGTAATACGCCTGCGGCCGACTCCAAAAGACATTCAAATGAACCATGTGAATCTTGCCGAAACGCTTTTCTTCTATGGCCCGCTTGAGTAACTGCAGCGTGGTATTACGGCGATTTTGCTTCACCACAAACAGACGCACCCCTGCGTCATCACAGGCCCGAACCATGCGCACTCCATCCTGCCAGCGAGTCGCCATCGGCTTTTCCGTCATCACATGCACGCCATAACGAGCAGCGAGTACAGCTTGGTCCGGATGAGTCCCGCTCGGTGTACATAAAACAACAATATCTGGTTTTTCGGTTTCCAATAATGCTTCGACATTGAGATAGCCGGGCACACTATATTTTTCGCTATATTCTTGCAGAATATTCGCGTGATCATCACATACTGCAACAAGTTCAATATCGTCGGCATACTTTTCAACCGCCGCAAAGTGATTTCGCGATATACGTCCACAGCCAAGGATAGCGAGGCGAATCTTACGACCGATAATAGGTAAAATCATAGTAACCTCACATTCTCAAGACAATGCCGTAAGGGCTTAACGCGGACTTCAGACATAGAGCACACTATTGGACTTGCGTAGTGCGCAGATATTCTCCGCCCCCATATCGTTGAACTGCGGATGCGCAACAGCAAAAATGATAGGGGCATAGAACGTAGATTGTAGCCGACCAACCGGACTAACTGCATACCCAGATCCAGCTTCCGCTTCGTAGACCCAAAGATCGAACATCCATATCGCAATTGAAGTCACTCCGCTCTTTAAATGATATCAAAACCGATCATTGGTCGCTTCTTGCTAAACGCTACCGGCAGGCCAACATAGCCAATAACCCGAAGTTCGAGGTCTTGGATGGATTTAGGGCTGGTCGATTTATTCATATTTACTTTGGAACTACTTGTAGAGTATTCGTGACGGCACGGTATTTGACAATCTCTAGCCCTACTTCACCAACTATGGTTCAACATATAGGATAATTCAAACTTTTGTAGCTGTTCACGCAATGAACAGCACCGAAGTCTAACCATTAAAGAAAACCGTGTCAAAGAGGAGCCTTGTCCAATATGAAATGAGTCTGGAGGGGGAAAGCATTTCCAACATGAAATGAGTCTGAAGCGGTTGTGGAGTTAGTCCATGATGGGGGATGAAAACCATCATGAAGCTCGAAGATTTAACCA
>Ga0316204_10003949_pt1 | contig 28039 bp, 32 predicted proteins | sample 6monrhotite_MG_2_FD_205661 | JGI IMG/M metagenome (GOLD analysis project Ga0316204, IMG submission 205661) | Microbial mat bacterial communities from mineral coupon in-situ incubated in ocean water Damariscotta River, Maine, United States -... | ecosystem: Environmental > Aquatic > Marine >...
TGTCGCGAACGCCGAACGGGTTCAAAAACCACATTGCGGCCAGAACCCCGATCAACCCCACCAACCCAAAACCGGTAAACAGTAAAATCCTGATCATCTGCCGTCTCCAATGTTTACAATGTGAAGATTGGTTATGCGTCAGCTGGATTTCTGTCAAGAAAAAGTTTACAGCGTAAACATGAGCAAGCCGAAAAATAGCGAAAACAGATACCACCACGGCAATCTGAAAGATGAACTGATCGCGGTTGCCCGGCGGTTCATTGAGGAAACCGGCCATGGAGGCCTTTCATTGCGCAAATGCGCTGATGCGATCGGGGTCAGCCCCACCGCACCGCAGAACCACTTTGGAAACAAAAGCGGTCTGCTGACAGCGCTGGCCGCAGAAGGCTATGCTGAACTCGCCACAAGCATGCGCGAAACACTGGCGTCAGATGCAGGCCGTTCCGAACGCAGAAAAGTGGCGTTGCAAGGTTATGTGTCCTTCGCAAAGGCAAACCCGGCACTTTATGAACTCATGTTCTCGCGGAATCGGATTGTCGAGAATGATCCGGTATTGCTTGCGAACATCGGCGACTGTTTCTCCATACTTGCAGACATTTCCCAAGAGCTGGATTTTCTTGCGGATACAGATCACAACGCGGCCGCCAAAGCTCAAATGTTTGTCTGGAGCCTGGTCCATGGTTATGCCCAGCTAGTGACCGCCAACCGGTTCAAAAAAAACGAGATGCAAGGCGTGGATATTTTGTCGGTCTTTCCCGAAGGAAAGAGTCCAGATCCGAAATCTTGATTGAGGAAGTTGAGCCGTCTTGCGATGACCACACGGTTCAACGCCGTGGCTAGAGGCCGTTGGAATATCGAATCTAAAAAACCGGCACATCGCAAGAGGATAGATCACCTTTCGCTTTTCATTTCTGCAGCGTCCGGATAAAGCTGAGAAAGAGCAGAGCGCTATCTGGAGGGGGCACATTATGAAATATTTGGCAGCAATTATTCTGACGTGGATTTCGTCGTACGGACTCGTCATGGCCGACGAGATTTGGAACGGCGAATTTGGTGACCGTCTCGTCTATGAACGAGACGTCGATTCAACTGCAATTCTAGCTGATGAACGTCGCTGGTTCTTCGTCGAAGACCTGGCCGGAAATTATTCGAACCGAAATGGCGTGTTTCGCGGCTACTGGATGACGCCGCCGGAATTCGCAGATGAGTATACGACCGAGTGCCGCAGTTCACGAACTTTCGCAGATGGGCGCACTACACGCCATTGGGGACCTGTCCTCATTCAATTCAATGCACCCACTTTTCCGACAGGTTTTGTAATGGGCCTCGGCTATTGCGATGACTTGATGGGCGATGAAGCATATCAGCTGGCTGGCACAACCAGCTACATCCGGTACCACCCCGTTACCGCTGGGATTCCTGAGTCAGAACCGGAAGGTGACTGGGGGTATAATTCGACCGAACCGGGCATGAATCAAGAATTGGAATGTACTGATTACCTGATCCGCTATCACGGCGCTGAGAGTTTTGGGAACGTCCAACGGAACCTGCAAATGGAAACGGAAAATGTTTGGGAAATCCGCGGATTGATGTCTACCAATGACAGATATGGGCTGAGCTTCTATTGCATCCACCGTGGCGGTCGCGTGGTGAGAACCGGCATATTTGAAATGGGTGAATAATTTAGCCCCCATACACCCGGTCATTCTCTTGTTTAACTTATGTTTTTGATATTATATGGAGCCCTCATGGGGGAGAGAAATCATGAAAATGACTGTTGTGAGGGCAATATTGTCCGTCGGCGTTTTGTTATCGGTAGCGGCTTTCAGCGCTTCAGCGCAAACGGCTCAACCGTTGAGCCGAATAGCGTCGGTCGTTTTATTTGATGGCCCGAATTTCACCGGCCGTGCAATTACCATAGAGATCGGCCAAGACGGTTCGAATCTTAGCCGTTCTAACTTCAACGACCGCACGTCGTCGATCCAGGTTGCTGGAGACTGGCAAGTGTGCGAGCACGCGAATTACGGCGGAAGCTGTCGTCGGTTCACTAGTGATGTTGCGTCTCTTGGAGGCTTTGACAATCAAATCAGTTCAGTGCGTTTTGTCGGGGCTCAAACGCCCAACCGCCCGACGGTCCCGCCATCAAGCTCGGGCCCGGCAAACGCGCCACGCACCGGTTTGCGCCTGTTCGATACAATTGGATATTTTGGGCCCAGTTTCGATGCCCCAACGGACGTCAGTAATTTGCGGAGTTCCGGGTTTAATGACCGCGCAAGTTCGTTAGCACTTGCTTCCGGTGAAGTTTGGGAAGTTTGTGTCGATGCCAATTATGGCAGCCGTTGCCAACGGTTTGATTCATCAGTCGCTGATCTTTCTACTTACGGCATGGACAATACAATTTCATCCATGCGACGCCTTGCTGGTGGTCCGACTACGCCCCAAAGACCGCAAGTTCCCGGCAATGGTTTCGGCAATCCGCAACGCCCCGCGTTCGTCAACGTCACCGGTGAAACGCAGGGAGTTGATGGTGTGTTGTTTTTTGCCATACCGCGCTTAAATGGTAGCGCCGTTGATCATTGCGCCAATTCATCTCTACGGAACTGTGGCGATTCTGGCGCTGACCTGGTCTGCCAAATGGCAGGCGCTCGCGACGCGGCTGGCTATACAATTGCGGATCCGCGACGGTATGGCAGCACCGTTCATATTGATAACGGAGCCCAGTGCCGCGGCAATAATTGCGGAGCAATCGTCAATTTGCTCTGCAGCGCAAACTAGAGTGACGGGAACTGGCCAGCTACCAAAAGTGCTGGCCGGTTCATACCCCTAAACCTGCGGCGCGTCTTCCCAGCGGCCACCGGCATCGGCGTATTCCTGGGTGCCTTTGTGGATGATATTATCACCTTCGACGGTGTCACGCGCGGCAATGTCGGTCTGGCCTTTGATCCGCTCATAGATCGGGGCGAAGTCGTTATTGACGGTGTCGTTCAGTAATTGCTCGAAACTGTCGATGACGAAATAGGTTTGCTGGAAATCGTCATAGCGATACTGGGCGCGCATGATGCGTTCAATGTCAAAACCGATGCGGTTGGGCGAACGTGCATCCAGCGAAAACACGCTTTCGGTATAGGAAGAGACGATGCCGGCGCCGTAAATCTTCAGCGCATCATCCTGTTTGATCAGGCCAAATTCCACCGTGTACCAGTAGAGCCGGGTGATGTTTTCCAGCGTGCCGAATTTCAGTGCCCGCAATCCGCCGCGCCCGTAAGCGGCCATGTAATCGCCAAAGGTCTTCAGACCCAGCAGTGGCGAATGGCCAAAGACATCATGGAAAATGTCCGGCTCCTGCAGATAGTCGATCTCGTGCGGTTTGCGGATAAAGCGGCCGACCGGAAACCGTCGATTGGCGAGATGGGTGAAGAAAGGCTCATCCGGGATAAGCCCCGGCACAGTGACAAGTTTCCAGCCGGTCATCGCTTCCAGTTTTGGATTCAGCTCACGGAAATCGGGGATCTTGGTTTCGTCCAGGCCGAGCGCGTCGAGCCCCTCATAGAATTCCTTGACCGCGCGATTGCCCAACATGCCCGTCTGACGGGTATAGAGTTTGCGCCACATGGCGTGCTCTTCATCGGTGTATTCGTCCCAGCACTGGTCGATGGTGTAGTCGTCGCGCACTTGTCCCGCTTCTACCTGGCGCTGGACAATCGGATCTGTTGTGGGCACGCGGAGCTCGACCATGGCGGCCTCCAATTAGTTTCATTTGTAACTAACTTAGGCGCAGTTCGCCGCTACGCCAAGGTGGGACTTGCTTGAAACCCCGCAATAACCTGCTTATGCAATCGCGAGATAAACAGCGCCTGGATACAATCTCATGCCACAGATGGATATAGAAATTACGGCCTTGCGGGTTCCTGTGGCTCTGGGCGTCCATGATTTTGAGCGCACTGCGCGTCAGGATGTCACGGTCGATCTGGTGATCACGTTAGAGGCCGTCCCGAGCCATGATTCCATTGGCGAGACCGCAAATTATGACGAGCTCGCCGCTGTCGTTCAGCAAACAGCCGATCTCAAACACTATGATCTGATCGAGACACTGGCGCTGGCCATCGCCGAGCGGGTGAAAGCTTTTCCCGATGTGGCGCGCGTCTCTGCGAGTGTGCATAAAACACCTCGAACCGTCGCCGCAGAACGATTGTCAGCGCGGATTACGCTTTAACGTCAATTCCTCTGCACAGAACATGAAATTATGGTAAGGAAGCCGACCGCCTCGAAATGTTCTTTGGCGAGTTAAGGAAGGGAAGACCTATGCGTTCACGTTTTATGTTTACCGTTGCCCTGCCTGCGCTGGCCCTCATGGCCTGCTCAGCGAGTGAAGAAGCAACGTCTGACGATACCATGACAGACGATGCCGCAGCGACCATGGAAGATGCGACTGAGACCGCGGCCCATGATGCTGGCGATACCGCTGGTGACATGATGGATGATGCTGGTGAAGCAGCCGGCGACATGATGGATGATGCCGGTGAAGCAGCTGGCGACATGATGGATGGTGCCGGCGATATGGCATCTGACATGGCTGAAGAAGTCGAAATGGCCGCCACAGACATGGCTGCTGAAGCCACAGAACAATGCTATGGCATTGCGCTTGCTGGTGAAAATGACTGCGCGGCAGGCCCGGGTACGTCTTGCGAAGGCACATCAACTGTCGATTACCAAGGTAACGCCTGGACGTATGTTCCAGAAGGCACTTGCGATTCTGTTGAAACGCCTCACGGCAACGGATCTCTGACTGAAGTTGTTCGCCCTTAAGCGATCAAAACAGACAGTTTGACGAAGCGCCGCCGTGGTCTCCACGGCGGCGTTTTCGTTACCCGAAGGCTTTGTCGATTGCTGATTTTGGCTTCATGGCGCGAACGAATATCGTCGCGACAATCGCGATCAAAATTCGCGAGACGATGGTGAAGAACAAGAAAGTCAGCTGCTCGTCGCCGATAAACAGGCGCACGAAATTATTATAGCGGCTGGGAATGCCAGTATGGGTCATCCAGTCCTCGACGCTGTCCGCGCCATTCAGGATCACCTCCATAAGGTCCGGAAGATAGAGGCTCAGTCCGATCCACATAGCTGTGGCGAGTACGAAGGCGAGAACGAGCGTTGCGCTCACCGATCCGATACGACCCAATAAAAACATAGCGACTTCCTTCCGACGAACAATCTGACGCAGATCCTAGCATGCTTGCATGAACCGTGCCTGTCATAGGTTTGGGCCTGTCAGAGATCGGCCTCGTTGAGGAGCGTATAGGTGAAGCCATTGCCGTAAATCTCTTTCGCCCGTCGCGCGAGCGTCATCAGAACATCGAAATCTGTGGGGTCAGCCAGAACCTGACACCCGGCAGACCACCGATCGACTTGTGTCGAACGCCGGGTCGCGCTGGCGCGGTGGATATTAATACCCGTGGCATTGGTGAATATCTTCGACGGATCACGATCAATCGTGCCGTCCTGATTGCGGTCGCGATAGGTCTTCAGCTTATAGCCATTTTTTTGGCAGATAGCGTCGTACTTGCCTTGATGCTTGCGGATCATATGGGAGGATCGGTACTGGCCCTCTTTCAGGACAGCGGTGCCATCCTGGTGAGACAAGTTTTGCAGATGCGACAGGCCCGGATCAGTTGTGCATGCAAACGCAAAATAGGCCCAATCGCCATGGGCGGCATCCTTATAGGATACGGTCAGCCAATCATCAAAGCGGTTGGCCTTGGTCACCGATGACCGGATGCCGACAATATTGAGATCAAAGCCTTTGGCGTTTTCGAAGATGACATGGCCTTTGGTTTCCATGGCAGCATGGATAGTGGCACGGTCAGGTCTGTCCATTATTCGGTCCTCTAAAAAAATAAAACGGCCAGCCTTTGAAAGACCAGCCGTTTCATTATCCCTGAAGGGTATTTGGTGCGGATTAATCAGTCGGAGGCGTCGGAGGGGTCGGCGCATCGTGGCCGCGACCTTCAAGGATAGAAATCGTAATCATCATGCCGTCCTGAGACCACCCATCTGTCTGCCAGCTGCCGCCGACATCGAGATTGTCATCCCATGGACCACATGTGGATTCCGCACCCGTTTCGGCGGGCGGAACAACGCAAAGCTGGGCTCCGTCATAAGTCCAGGTCGCGCCGGTAATGCCACGGCTGTCGGAATAGCTGCCATCAGCGTCAAAATAGACGTCAAAGCCTTCGCCAGCATCATTGACGATAACTCGAACGGTATTGTCTGCGCCATTGAAGTCGGTTGCGAACGCAGCACCCGATGCGAGTAGGCCCAAAGCAGTGGTGGCCAAAATCAGTTTTCTCATGAATTTTTCCTGCACAAAATTTACGCCCCCCGGCGCGATACGTGAAGTTAACCACGAGTTAATCCAAATAAAAAGCCTGAATCGCGAAGATGCTTTTTTGCACTCGCGTAAAAAGGGAGGCGTGTACGCGATTGCCCGGCCACAATCATGCCGCATGAGCGGCGAAACAAAGCCCGACATGGTCAGCTGCCATTCAGGCCTGACACGTCAATTTCCCGGATGTGCGCTCCCGGTTGCGGTGCCCTGAAGTCGGTCTCTGTCTCCATCCTCCCTCGCAGGCGGCAGTCATCGACAGGCGGGCATCGCAACCACTTTCACCCTCCTCCTTGAAGCGGAAGAATTGGTGCGATCTGACCACGGGGGCGCACACTTTTTTCTTGATGCTCGGGACCATCCGGTCCCTCACTCCTCGCTTTTTCCGGGCAAGCCGGAAACTCTGCGGGCGCGCAGTCGCGCTTACGAAACCTGACGGGTTCGAAGGCTGAGGCGATGGCGCTTTATGACCGCCGGTATTTCAGATACCTAAGCCAGAGGTAAGCGCATAACGGCGCGTAAGCCGCCAAGAGGACCATCCGACAATTCGACATCGCCGCCATGCCCTCGCGCCACGTCGCGCGCGATTGCCAGACCGAGTCCAACGCCCTCACGATTCATATTGCGAGCCTCATCCAGTCGCGAGAACGGCTTGAACGCCTCTTCCCGTTTGTCTTCGGAAATACCGGGACCATCATCATCGACAATAATCTCCAGCTGTCGGTCACTGCCGCGCACCGACACATCACACCGTGTGCCATAGGCGCAGGCATTGGCGATCAGATTGGCGATACCGCGTTTCAGTACGCCCGGACGGACGTTGGCCCGGATATCGGCTTCCACTTCGAGCGTGATACCCGGATCGGAACGACGTGCCGCCGTGACGGTTTCCGTTACCAATTCCGAGACATCGGCCTCGACGGTTTCCTCGCTCACCTGCCCACGGGCGAAAGCGAGATATTCTTCGAGCATGTGCTCCATCTCGGCGACGTCTTTAATGGCATCGTCTCGCTCTTCACCTTCCGCCATCAATGCCAATTGCAGCTTCAACCGCGTCAAGGGCGTCCGAAGATCGTGACTGACGCCTGCGAGCAGGGACGTGCGCTGGTCGAGATGACGAGTAATGCTTTGGCGCATATCGATGAAGGCGTGAGCGGCCTCGCGCACTTCGCGCGCGCCCGCCGGTTTGAAGTCACCATCATCCTCTCCACGTCCAAACCTTTTGGCGGTATCGGCAAGACGTCGGATCGGTTTGACCTGATTGCGAATAAACACAACTGAAACAAGGCTGAGCACCGCGGTCGCCCCAAACAGCCAGAGCAGGAATATATGCCCGGTGGTCGCAAAGACACGCTCGCGTACGGCAATGAAGCGTAGAACGCCTGCATCTGTCTGGACGCGAATATCGACATAGGCGGGATAACGCGTGGTATCGAACCAGACCGGGTTTTCCATCGCTGCGGTCAATGAACGGCGCAAGGTGCGATCAAGGGTTCGAAAAAATGAGGATCGCCGCGAGGTCGGCAATAGCTCTCCTTCGCGAAAATCGACCGAGAGCTGCATATTGCGATAAGCGCTGTCAGCGAGAGCTTCAAATGCGATCAGATCGCCATCGTTCTGCTCGAACAATTCCGTCATCAGCGCGACATCACCCGCAACGCCTTCAGACAGACGCTGGGTTACGGTCTCCCAATGCTGTTCAAAAAAGACCCAGGCGATAAGGCCCTGCATCACGGCTACGGGCACAACAAAGATGAGCAGGGACCGGCCAAACAGGCTCTTCGGCAGATATCGTTTTAACGGTCCCAAATCGGCGCGGTCCTAATCCTCGAAAATCGCATCGGCGATCAGCTTATATCCCTCGCCACGAATAGTCTGTAAATGAACCGGTTGGCGCGGGTCCGATTCCAGCTTGCGCCGAAGCCGCGTCATTTGCACGTCCACAGCACGTTCACCACCACCTGTCAGATCGCAAAGATCATACCGGGACACGGTTTGACCCACGTCACGGGCCAATGCTTTGAGCAGGGTTTCTTCCCCGCCTGTCAAACGAACAGGTTGATCATCCTGCACCAGCGCGCCATTGCCGATATCAAACCGGAAGCGCCCGAAACGCACTTTCTTCGGATCGATTCCGATCGGGCGCGCGCGGCGCAAAATAGCATTGATGCGCAAGACCAATTCTTCGGGCTCAAACGGTTTGGCCAGATAGTCGTCAGCACCCAGCGACAGGCCGGTTATGCGATCCTCTGCTTCGCCGCGCGCCGTGAGAAGGAGAATAGGTGTCTCGCGGGTTTCGCGCACCAATTTGGTCAACTCAAACCCGTCCATGCCCGGCATCATCACATCGAGCACGATCAGATCGTAATCCATGGACCGCATTTTGCCTTGCGCCTTTGCGGCGTCGGCGGACGTCGAAACGCGATAACCGCGCTTGGTCAAAAAGCGCTTCAGGAGGTCGCGAATACGGTCATCGTCATCGACGACCAGAATGTGGGTATCGGAAATTTCGGTCATTTTTCGTCCTCACCGCTGATTGCGGCGGCATATAACCCATCTAACACGAAAAAGCGGGATCACTTATCCCGACGAAGTCTTTCGCATCGCCCAAAGATAAGTGATGCCGGTATAGAGGCTGAGCGCCGCGGCGATCCACAAAAAGACGATCCAAGCCTCATAAGCCCATGTGCTATCGCCTCGCACCAAAAATATGAGGGCGAAGAACCAGGCAATCATCAACATCTCGACCGCCGTTTTTACTTTCGCAGCTAAAGACACCGGCACCGGAATGCTTTCTTTTCCGAGCCGCGACAGGCGGATCATCGTCATCACGATATCACGCGACAGGATGGCGGCGACCGGAATAGAAACGAGCCACAATCCCGACCAGATACCGAAAACGATCAGAAACGCTCCGACAAACACCTTGTCGGCGATCGGGTCCAGAAGCGCGCCAAACGCGCTGACTTGCCCCATTCGACGCGCTAACCAGCCGTCCAACCAGTCCGTGATGGCACCGCCGAGAAACAGCGCCAGCGCATAAGACCACCAGCGGATCAAACCTTCATCGGTTTCGGCCGTCAGCCCCCACCATAGCAACAGTGCGCCCAGAGGACCGGCGACCAGACGAAAAGCAGTGAGGATATTGGGGATGGTAAAAATCATTGCTGGAACCATTCGTGAATTCGTTTGGCCATGGCGGCGGAAACCCCTTCGACGCCTTCGAGATCAGCGAGCGCGGCGCGCTCCACTGCCTTGGCGGAGCCAAAATGAGCCAATAGCGCTTTCTTGCGAGAAGGGCCAATGCCTGGAATTGTATCCAGCGGGTTTTCGCGGATGGCTTTTTGACGCTTGGCTCTGTGTCCACCAATTGCAAAGCGGTGCGCTTCGTCACGAAGTCGCTGGAGATAATAGAGAACCGGGTCGTTCATCGGCAATTTGAACGGCGCTTCACCGGGCACGTAAAATGCCTCTCGTCCGGCGTCGCGTTCAGGACCTTTGGCGATGGCCGCGATCGGAACATCTGTAATGCCGAGCTCTTCCATAACGCCCATAACGGCAGATAATTGCCCCTTGCCGCCATCGATCAAAACCAGATCCGGCACCGGGGCGCCCTCGTCTCGCTCTTTCAGCATGCGCGAGAAGCGACGACGCAACATGGCGGCCATCATGGCGAAATCATCATTGGTCGCGGCATCATCACCCTTCATATTGAAGCGGCGATAATGGGTTTTGGTAAAACCTTCTGGCCCGGCCACGATCATCGCGCCGAGCGCATTGGTGCCTTGAATATGCGAGTTGTCATACACCTCGATACGGGTCGGTGGCTCATCCAGCTTGAAAACCTTAGCCACGCCTTTGAGCAATTTGACTTGCGTTGCGCTTTCAGAAAGGCGGCGACCCAATGCTTCCCGCGCATTGGTGCGCGTGCGCTCCACGAGCTTCTTCTTCTCACCTCGCTGCGGCATCATCACCGTCACCTTGCGGGCGGCACGAAGGGTTAGCGCTTCACCGATCAGCTCGGCATCCTCGACTTTGTGCGAAGTCATAATCAGCGCCGGTGCTGGGCGGGCATCATAAAACTGAGCAAGAAAGGCCGCGAGAATTTCGGACGGCTCGGACTCTGCTTCGTGTTTGGGGAAGAATGATTGATTGCCCCAATTTTGGCCCGCTCGATAGAAGAACACCTGCACGCAGGATTTCCCGGCCTCCTGCGCCAACCCGACAATATCCGCCTCTTCCACGCCTTCTGGATTGATGCCCTGTTCGGTGGTGACCGAAGCAATGGCGCGAATGCGATCGCGCAATTTTGCTGCGGCCTCGAAATCAAGGTTTTCGGAAGCCTGCGCCATCTGGGAACTCAAACCCTCGCGCAGCGCGTTTGAGCGTCCACGCAGAAAAGCTTCAGCTTCACCAACCAATTCGGAATAGGCATCAGGTTTGATCTGATCGACGCATGGCCCCGCGCAACGTTTGATCTGATAAAGCATGCAAGGACGCGTGCGGCCCTCATAAACGCTGTCGGTGCAGGTGCGCAAAAGGAAGGCTTTTTGCAGCGTGTTCAGCGTTGCATTGACCGCACCCGCGCTGGCGAAGGGGCCAAAATACATACCTTTGGCTTTGTGCGCGCCGCGGTGTTTACGGATTTGAGGCGCAGGGTGATCGGTGCGGATCAGAATGTAGGGAAATGATTTGTCATCTCGCAAAATGACATTGAAGCGCGGCTTCAGGCGCTTGATCAGATTGGCTTCGAGCAACAGAGCTTCGGTTTCGGTCTCGGTGACCACGAATTCCATCGACCGCGTCAGAGAGATCATCAAGGCAATGCGATTATTGTGTCCGACGCCCTTCGCATAATTCGAAACACGATTCTTGAGACTTTTGGCCTTGCCGACATACAGAATGTCGCCATCTTTTCCGTACATGCGGTAGACGCCGGGTTTCGCTGGCAGCCGCTTGACGTAAGATGCAATTACCTCTGGTCCGGTCAAACCGGCTGTGCCCTCTTCTGGTGGGGCAGCCGCATCTTCCGCGACGGTAGGGGGACGAACAGGCCGGGAGGCTTTCATGGGATCTAAAATCGCTCTGGTTACCGGCGCTGGCAAGCGCCTTGGCGCAGCCATCGCAAAAGCACTGGCATCGGATGGCTATAAAGTCTGGGTACACTTCAACCGATCCGCAGACGAGGCTGGCCAGATTGTCGCCGATATTCGCGCCAATGGCGGCGAGGCCGAAGCTGTGCAGTTTGATCTTTCGAACACGGACGCCTTGCCGCCCCTTGTGCGAAAACTCGGACGAATCGACGCGCTGGTGAATTCAGCCTCGATCTTTGACTATGATTCCGCAGACCGCCTCGATCCCGCTGCGATGCAGCACATTTTGAACATCAATCTGGTGGCGCCCTGCCTGCTCGCTTCGGTCATGGCGGAAAATCATGTCGAGAAAAATTCTGGCTGTGTCATCAATCTGCTTGATCAGAAACTCTTCAACCTCAACCCGGATCATTTCAGCTACACGCTGGCCAAAGCTGCCCTGCACGCCGCGACCGAAACGATGGCGATGCAGTTTGCACCGCGCATCCGCGTCAATGGCATTGCGCCCGGGCTGACATTGCCGGCGCCAGAGATGGATGCAGCAGCATTTGCAACGGCCCATGCCGAAAACCCCATGCAGGGTGGCTCAACGCCGGAAGATATCGTGCGCACTGTTCGGTTCATCCTTGCCAGTCCAGCGATGACCGGAGAGACCATTGTCGTTGATGGAGGCGAACATCTGATGCGACGGCACCGGGATGTGTCGAAGGGCGGATAGCGCCTCACCTAGATGTGAATTGAATTTTTCTGACAGGCTGCAACTCTCGACAAACAAGCAGTCAGGGGCAAGCAGTCAGGGGAATGCCATGAGATTTCTGACCCTATTCATTATTGGCCTGCTGACCTCTGCCAGCGGTCATGCTCAGGATGTTGAGACCCCGTACACATTGGATTGCGATGCCGCTGCTCGCTTCAGTGACCGTTATCGCGGTGAAGCGGTGGTCGTGGTCTATCAGGGCGCAGTGATCTGCGAGCATTATCGCAATAGTGAGCCTGACGAAGCATGGGAGTTGGCCAGTGGCACGAAAAGTTTCACTGCTGCCATGGCCGCCGCAGCGGTGGAGGACGGGCTTCTGACGCTGGACGAACCGGTCGCGCAGACATTGACCGAATGGCAGGACGATGAGCGCTTGTCGCAAATCACCATCCGGCAACTCCTTTCTCTGGTCAGCGGTATTCATGTCGTTCAGGACCGTTATGTCAGTTATGCCGAAGCGGTGAATTCGCGCGCGCGTCACGATCCAGGGACCCGGTTTGCGTATGGACCGCGCCCCTTTGCCGTCTTTGGCGCTGTCATGCAGAGAAAATTGATCGCGGTGGGCACCGACATGTCGCCCGCCGATTATTTCCGCTCTCGCGTTTTGATCCCCATAGATGCAGATGTCGCCGGGTGGTCACATTTCGAAGGTAACCCGCTGCTGTCCGAGGGCGTGGAAATCTCGCCGATGCATTGGGCAAGGTTTGGCTATCTGGTGTCACAAGGTGGTGAAATTGGCGGCACGCGCTTGCTGGATGAAGACGCCACCGCAGCCATGTTCGAGCAACACTATATGCGCATGTATGGCATGGGCTGGTGGGTGCATCATGAGGGCTTCGAGCCACGCAGCCGGTTCCGTACAGCCCGGGGCGGGATTGCCGCCGCGCCGGCAAATTTCCCGACCGTCTATGCGGCGGCGGGTTCTGGCGATCAGCGGCTATATATTTTTCCGGATTTCGATCTTGTGGTGGTGCGCATGACACGCGGGGTTCGCATTCATCGCGAATTACAAGGCGATGTCGGCTTTTCCGGGCAGCTTTTCTTGCGGGCGCTTCTGCCGGGCATTCCACCGAGTTCTGAGAGCTAGCGGTTCGGATCGCTGAGTTGGCGCGATCTGCGCTCGGCGGCATTCACTGCTCGGCGCATGAGTTCCGGCAATGCACTTCCACCCATCATCACATCCAAGGCGGCCTGTGTTGTTCCATTCGGCGACGTGACCTGACGGCGCAATTCCTGCGGTGCCAGGTCGGAGCGCTTCAGAAGCTCCCCGGCCCCGATCAGCGTATTGGTGGCCAGCTTCTCTGCAAGATCGCGCGGCAAGCCCTCATTCTCTCCTGCGCCGGCCAGCGCCTCGGCCAGAAGAAAGAAATAGGCCGGGCCGGAACCCGAGACAGCCGTGACGGCGTCCATCATCCGTTCGTCGGAAATCCATTCGACATTGCCACCGACTTTCAGGAGCTTCGTCGCGGCGGGCTTTATCGCTTCTCCGCCATCATTGGCGACGGCGACAATTATGCCGGCACCGATTGAGGCGGGCGTGTTGGGCATGGCGCGGATAATCGGGCGATCGCCCAGCGTTTCGATCATGGTGCGGATCGTCACGCCGGCCATCACCGACATCACCGCGCAGTTTTCTGGCAGAACTTTCGCCAATTCCCCCGCAATCCGATGAAAGATTTGTGGCTTCACAGCCAGAACCACCAGCGACACATCCTTCGCCATACGCGGGCCCAGAGCGTCAACGCATTTGAGATCGTGTTCCTTGACCAGCGCTGCTATTTCGTCGGTCGGATCAGGTGCGCAGACAATCAGGCGCGAAGGGTCGATCTTGTTGCGTCCGCGTAGCCATCCTGTGACCAGTGCGCCGCCCATGCGACCTGCTCCGATAAGCGCAATGCGTCCGTCGTTCGTCACGCGTCAAGCCTCGCCAATGGTTTCAAACATCGCGGATTGCGCCGCTTCTTCGACCGTCTTTCCACCCCAAACGAGAAATTGGAAAGCCGGATAAAAGCGCTCGCCAGCTTCACGTGCTGCGGTAATCAGCGCCGCTGCCTGTGCCGGTGAAAGAGTTTCGCCTTGCGGAATCGGGACACCGTGGCGCCAAACCACTCCGCCATCTTCTTCCCAGACATCGAAATGGCCGTACCAGAGCTTTTCATTCAGGCGTGCAGCCAGTTCGCAAATTTCGCGGAAGCGGGCTTTTGGCGCTTTCAATTCCAAGCTGGCGCAGATGTGAATCGCATCATGATCCGGCCGCCAGGCAAACCAGATTTGATGATCGCGCCAGGCACCGGGGGCTGACATGTGCAGTTCACCGGCTTCGTCGCGTTCATAGGGTAATTGCTCGGCGATCACGGCCTGCTCGACGGCATCGAGCGGATCGCTGTCATACGACGTGGTCTCAGTCGCGAGTTCCATGCGCTGTATATCCTTTCGCGCCGGTTGCCCTGTTCCGGCCTCCGCAAGCAATTCGAACGAATCGCGCGGGCCTTGGGAACAAGCCTAGGGCCGGTTTTTCTACCGGGGCAATAGCACCGGCGGTGACTATCCGTGGATTAGTTTTTCTTTGTGCCTGCAGCAGGCTTTTTCGCTGTGGATTTCTTCGCTGCCGGTTTGGCGGCGGCAGTTTTCTTCACGGCGGGTTTTGCAGCAACCTTTTCCAAGGCTTCGATGCGCACTTTTAAAGCCTCGGCCTCATCGCGCGCGGCCTGCGCCACCGCTTTAACAGCATCGAATTCATCGCGGCTGACAAGATCCATGCGGGAGGCCATTTTATCAGCTTGTGCCCGAAAAACATTCTGCGCTTCATCGCCAGCTGCCTGCGCCGCCGAAAAAGCGTCAGTCATCAATTCAGCGAAATCATTCAGCAGCGGATTACGGGTTTGCATGTCGTGGCCTTCTTTCCTTGTCTGTGCGTATATGCGAATTCAAACTGAAAATGCAATGTGACAGGCCAGCGCAGGAGCCGAAATGCAGCAGATATGCGAGCCAACCTTCGCCTTTGATCCGGTTCTCTTCTCGATTCCTCTTGATTTTATCAGTGAAGGATTTGCGTTCGATATTCGCTGGTATGCGCTCGCCTACATTGCGGGCCTGCTGCTTGGTTGGCGCTACATGGTCGCGCTTGCGCGTCGCCCGAAGGTCTGGGTGCCAACTGGCGGAAAGCCGAACGGCGCGCCGTTTGACGAGGAAGATGTCGACGATCTGCTTTTATGGGCCACGATCGGCGTGATTGCCGGCGGACGGTTGGGCTATGTTCTTTTCTATCAAACCGATGCGATCTGGGAGCGCCCTTTATGGGTCATTACCGGCATCACCGAAGGCGGCATGGCCTTTCACGGTGGGCTGATTGGTGTGGGAATTGCGCTGTGGCTGACAGCTCGGGCGCGCAAGCTCGACCTCTGGCGGATTGCCGACGCTGCTGCGGTGGTCGCGCCGATTGGCCTGTTCTTTGGCCGCATGGCAAATTTCGTCAATGGCGAACTCTGGGGCCGCGTCACGGACGTGCCCTGGGCGATGCGTTTTGAACATGATCGCTTGTGTGCGATGCGCCATCCAAGTCAGCTGTATGAAGCCGCGCTGGAAGGTTTGTTGATTTTCGCCGTCGTGAATGTGCTGACATGGAAGTTCAAATCACTGTCACGGCCCGGGCTGAATACCGGCGCCTTCCTCGTGGTTTACGGTCTGTCGCGCGCTCTACTGGAAACGGTCCGTGAACCGGATTCTCATATGCCGGAAGCGCTGCAAGGCTATGTGACGATGGGCATGTTGTTGTCGATCCCGATGATCTTCGCTGGTATATGGCTGCTGCGTCGCGCGCTGAACGCAGACCCTGCTCCGGCTCCGACCAAGGTCGTTCCAGCCAAATGATGGACGCAATTGCCGGGCGGATAGCCGAACGGATTCGCCATAGCGGACCGGTCTCGGTTGCCGCTTTCATGACCGAAGCCATGTTCGACCCGCGCGAAGGTTATTACGCGACGAAAAACCCCATTGGCGCCGGAGAAGATTTCATCACTGCCCCGTCTGTCAGCCAGATGTTTGGTGAGCTGATCGGTCTGTGGTGCGGGCAAGTCTGGATGGATATGGGCCAGCCGGACCACTTTCAACTGGTCGAGCTGGGTCCCGGCACCGGCCAGATGATGAGCGATATTGTTCGCGCTGGTCGCACAATTCCCGGCTTTATTGACGCGGCGCAAATTCATCTGATCGAAGCGAGCGCCGCGCTCAAAATGGTGCAAGGCCGGACCCTCACGCCAATGGGCGTTGAGATCGGCTGGCTCAACCGCATTGAGGATATCCCGCCCGGACCGGCGATTATTGTTGGCAATGAGTTTCTCGACTGCCTGCCCATGCGACAGGCGGTGAAGCAGAATGGCGACTGGTTCGAGCGGATGATCGGTCTCAATGAGGCTGGCGATGCGTTCCGGTTTGTCATGGGGTCGATTCTGGGCGCCGAGGCTGACCTGATCCCTAAGCGATTGCGTGATGCGCCGGACGATACGCTGGTCGAGCTTCGCCCGGGCGATCAACAAGTGGTGGATGTTCTGGCGCAGCGATTTGCGACTTATCCCGGCCACGCCCTGTTTATCGATTACGGCCCGGCGACAAGCGAACCCGGCGATACTTTTCAGGCTATCCGTCAGCACCAGAAAACAGACCCGCTAGAGGCACCCGGCACAGCAGATCTCACTGCGCGCGTGGATTTCGAGCAATTGAGTGTCGGTGCGAAAGCAGGTGGGCTTGAGGTTTCAGGACCGGCCCAGCAAGGCGGCTGGCTGAAGGCGTTGGGTTTGGAGTTGCGCGCTGCAGCCCTGATCAGACAGACTCCAGAGCTGAAATCAAGAATCGCCCGACAGGTGATACGGCTCTCAGAACCTGATCAGATGGGTGAATTGTTCAAAGTTATCGGCTTATCCACACCGGGATTGCCAAAACCGCCCGGATTCGCCGACCACGGATGAATTAACGGTTCAATCTTCGCCTCCCCTCTGCTAATCGGACGCAGCGCGGCAATATAAGGCGGACCGATGGCTGGACGGACCCCTCTGAAACTTGTTTCAGGCACTTCAAACAAACCTTTGGCGAAAGCCATTGGCGAGCATATCGACGCACCTCTCACCGATTGTGACATTGAACGCTTCGCCGATGGCGAGATTTTCGTGCGCATTGGAGAGAATATTCGCGGCGAAGATATTTTCCTGATCCAGTCGACGTCGAAGCCGGCGAATGACTATTTGATGGAATTGCTGATCTGCATCGACGCGCTACGACGCGCGAGCGCCAAACGGATCACCGCCGTCATTCCCTATTTCGGCTATGCCCGGCAGGACCGAAAGACCGGGGGTCGCACGCCGATCACAGCGAAACTGGTCGCGAACCTGATCTCGCAAGCCGGGGCCGATCGCGTCCTGACGCTGGATCTGCACGCTGGTCAAATTCAGGGCTTCTTCGATATTCCAACCGACAATCTCTTTGTCACGCCGGTTTTCGAAGATGATCTTATCCGCAATTATAATACGTCCGAACTGATGATTGTTTCGCCAGATGTGGGCGGCGTGGTTCGCGCCCGCGCTCTCGCGAGCCGGCTCGGTGCTGACATCGCCATCGTCGACAAGCGCCGGCCCAAGCCGGGACAGTCCGAAGTGATGAACATCATTGGCGATGTTGAAGGCCGTCACTGCATCATCTTTGATGACATCGTCGATTCGGGCGGCACGCTATGCAATGCAGCGGCGAAGCTGAAAGAACAGGGCGCGCTCAGCGTGGCGGCCTATGTCACCCACGGCGTATTGTCGGGCAAAGCGGTCGAGCGCATCTCCAATTCCGAGCTTAGCGAGCTGGTGATGACCGATTCCATTGCCCTTGATGACGCTGCGATCAAGGCTCCCAATATTCGCATGATCTCGATCGCACCGCTGCTTGGCGAAGCGATCCGGCGCATCGCGAATGAAGAGTCTGTCTCCAAGCTATTCGACTAGCCGCATTTAGGGGTGTGAATCCCGCTTGTAACCGGTTGCGCGTGGCCAAGTGATCGGCTATACGCCGCCGCTCTAATTCAACTGGCTTGGGGCTCGGCCCCGATAGGCCGCTTTTGTTGCGGCCTTTCTTGTTTTTAAGGATCAGACCGATGAGTGACATCGTTCTCCCCGTCGACATTCGCGAAAACACCGGCACCGGTGCAGCTCGCGCAGTCCGCCGTCTCGGCTTGGTTCCAGGTACGCTGTATGGCGGCAAGGGCGGCCCGGTCGCTATCGCTGTGAAGGACAATGTTCTTCGCAAAGCTATCAATACCGGCAAATTCCTGTCCAATATGGTGACACTGGAACATGACGGTAAAAAGCAATCAGTGATCCCGAAGGACATTCAGTTCCATCCGGTCACCGATGTGCCGTTGCACATTGATCTGTTCCGCGTTGACGCTGATTCTGTCATCGACGTGGAAGTTCAGGTTGTTTTCCTCGGCGAGGAAAAATCTCCGGGTCTGAAGCGTGGTGGTTCGCTGAACATTGTTCGCCACACTGTCGAACTCTCCTGCCCAGCTGGCTCCATTCCGGAAAGCATCGAAATCGATATTTCAACGATGGAAATTGGCGATTCGGTTCACATCTCCGAGGTGACCCTTCCAGACGGCATCACGCCATCCATCGACCGTGACTTTACCATTGCCACGCTGGTTGGTGCCCGCGTTGCTCTTGAAGAAGAAGAAACAGTCGACGCCGACACCGATCAAGACGGCGAAGAAGGCACAGAGGCCGAAGGCGCAGCAGAGGGCGAAGGCTCCGAAGACTAGGGGCTTTGCCTCCCCGCCATTCGGGGGCTTGTCATGCTACTCATTGTCGGTCTGGGTAATCCGGACTCGAAATATCGACACAACCGCCACAATATCGGCTTTCTCACACTTGATGAGATCGCCGATTATTGGCGGTTGGGTCCTTGGAAAGCGCGCTTTCAGGGTGCCGCCTGTGACGGCACTATTGAGACGCCTTCCGGTCCGAAAAAAGTCCTGCTTCTGAAACCCGGCACTTATTACAATGAAAGCGGTCGCGCCGTGGGCGAGGCCGCCCGCTATTACAACATCCCCGCCGATAAAATCGTCGTTTTCCATGACGAGTTGGATCTCGCCCCGGGCAAATTCCGCCTGAAGACGGGCGGCGGGCATGCGGGCAATAACGGTTTGCGCTCGATCAAAGCGCATATTGAGGATGATTTCAGACGCGGCCGTGTTGGCATTGGACATCCGGGCGATAAAAACCGCGTCACCGGTTTTGTCCTCTCTGATATTCCAAAAGCAGATCAAGGATGGGTCAGCGATCTAATGGATGCAATTACACGCTCCATTCCGCTGCTCGCCACTGGCGAATTCGACGCTTTCCAAACCAAGGTAACGCATCTGGCACCCGCACCGGGCAGCGATGACAAGGAAAATACGTAATGGGTTTCAAATGCGGAATTGTTGGCTTGCCGAATGTCGGTAAATCGACGTTGTTCAATGCGCTGACGCAAACGGCAGCTGCACAGGCGGCGAATTATCCCTTCTGCACGATCGAGCCGAATGTTGGTGATGTCGCCATGCCGGAGTCGCGTCTGGATGTGCTGGCGAAGATCGCCGGATCGAAAGAGATCATTCCGACGCGGATGAATTTCGTTGATATCGCCGGTCTCGTACGCGGTGCCTCAAAGGGTGAAGGGCTGGGCAATCAATTCCTCGCCAATATCCGCGAAACCGATGCCATCGCCTATGTGCTGCGCGCGTTCGAAGATGATGACGTCACCCATGTCGAGGACAAGGTCGATCCGATTGCGGATCTGGAAACCGTCGAGACCGAGTTGATGCTGGCCGATATGGAAAGCCTTGAGAAACGCCGTGCTGGCCTCGAAAAACGCGCCAAGACCGGCGACAAGGAAGCCAAGGAAGCGCTCGTCCTGATCGATCTGGCACTGGCGGAACTGACCGAGGGCCGCCCTGCCCGCCATGCCGAGGTGCCCGCCGATCAGCGCAAAGCCTGGCGGATGCTGCAGCTCCTGACGTCCAAGCCTGTGCTCTACATTGCCAATGTCGACGAAGACAGCGCCGGGGAAGGCAATGCGCACTCCCAGCGCGTGGTGGATTACGCCAAGACGCAAGGCTCTGACGCTGTCGTCATCTCCGCGAAGATTGAAAGCGAGTTGGCGCTGCTGGAATCCGACGAGCGGGCGGAATATCTGGACGCCATTGGTCTGGAAGAAGCCGGGCTAGATCGCCTGATCCACGCCGGATTTAATCTCCTGGAGCTACAGACCTATTTTACCGTCGGCCCGAAAGAGGCCCGTGCCTGGACCTTCCAGCACGGCTGGACCGCGCCGCGCTGTGCCGGTGTGATCCACGGTGATTTCGAGAAGGGCTTCATCAAGGCTGAAACCATCGCCTATGAAGACTATGTCTCCAACAATGGCGAAGCCGGTGCCCGCGAAGCCGGAAAACTGCGTCAGGAAGGCAAGGAATACCTCGTCAAAGATGGCGACGTCCTGCACTTTAAATTCAATGTTTAAGCGAGTTTCCCGCCTGCCCGGAATAGCCGGATGACAAAGTGGGGCGTTCTCATTCGCGGAATTAATGTCGGTGGCAATAATATCGTGCCGATGAAAGATTTGCGCAAATTGTTGGGTCAATGCGAGTTCAGCGCTGTCCGCACTTATATCCAGAGCGGGAATTGCATTCTCGAAGCCGATGACCTCGAACCATCGGAAATTGAAGCTCGCATTGGCTCTGCGATCGAGGACGAGTTCGGGTTTCGTCCAAAAGTGATGGCTTTTACGGCGTCAGACTTCGCGTCCGCAATTGCACTCAATCCGTTTGTCGTCAGGAAGTTCGATCCGAAACACACCCATATTTTCTTTCTTGAGAAGGTGCCGGCGCGTCCCGACCTCGATACGATGAACCGTCAGCTTCAACCCGGTGAAGCATTTGAATTGCGGGATCGCCTGTTTTTTCTGCGCGCTTCGAACGGCATCGGTCGGTCGAAAATCGCCGCGCGCGTCGACCGCCTTCTGGGCGTAGCAGCCACCGCCCGCAATCTGAACACCGTCCAGAAAATCCACGAAATGATGGAAAGTTGACGGTAAAGCAACATGGCTGGGCCGCCTCGCACTGTGCCTGTGTCAGTCAAGCAAAAACCATCGCCAATTAAATATTTGTTGCGATTGTTGGCGAGTCCAGATGGCAACGAATTTCGACTTGGTTATGATGATGTCCGACGCTCTAAATTCAATGTGCACCATCCTCATCCTGTCTGAACATTAAGCTGACCTTGGACCCATATTGATACAGCCTCTCAGCAATCGGAGGCAAAGCATGCGTATGATTTCTATATTACTGGGCTTGATGAGCGTTACAGCATGCTCGGGCGGAGCGTCTTTACTCGATCGTCATGTCGCTGCCCTCGGGGGTCAGGAGGCGCTTGAATCCGTTGAGAGTATTCAAATTGAGCTAGAGATTTCGGAGCCGGGCTTTACCGTGACGGGGCTCTATATTGCCCGACGTGACGGAGAGGTACGTGTCGATATTTTTGACGGTGAGACGCGCGTGTTTTCCGAAGGGCTTTCTAACGGCGTCGGGTGGCAAATGTTCGGTGATGGCCGTATCGAACCGACCAGTGACGCCGGCACTAGTGCGCTGTACCGCGGTGGGCAACGCAATGTTTACGGCCTTCACGAGCTTGAACAACGCGGCCATTCGGTTTCACAGGGCGAACCGGAAACCATTGACGGCCTCACCTTCGTCACTCTGGACATTGTCATGAGTGATGGGTTTGAAGAGCGCATATATCTTGAACCTGAAACTCTGATGCATGTTCGAAGCCGCAGCGAATATGCTTTGCATCCTGACCTCGATCCAGAAGAAGATCGGCACGAGACCCGCTATTCAGATTTTCGCGAAATCGAGGGCGTCATGCGCTCATTCGCTCAAGAAACAGTTGACCTGCGCACCGGCGAAATCGTGCAAACCATTCGCATTACGGCTGTACAGGTTAATCCGGACTTCGAAAGCGGAGCATTCGCGAGGCCTGTGGCAGAATAATATCCTGCACCGACGCCTTGCCATCCTGATATGAATCCCGCACCTAGGTTTAGGGGCGAGGACTAGATGCAAGATTCTGAATTTGCGGGTGAACGCGAGTTGATGACGTTCTGGCAGTTGGTCACGCTGCTGGTGTTTTCGACGGGCATTGTTGCCCTTTCAATCGATATGATGTTGCCGGCCCTGCCCGCAATTGGCACCGATCTCGGTCTTGAAAACGAGAATGACCGTCAACTGGTCATTACGGCATTTCTGGTGGGGTTTGGTTTTGCGCAACTTGTCTATGGACCGTTGGCGGATTCTTGGGGTCGCAAGCCCGTTCTACTTGGGTCGTTGGCCCTCTATATTGCGGCGACTATTTTCTGCCTGATTGCCTGGGATTTTGAAGTCCTGCTACTCGGGCGATTATTGCAAGGTATGAGCATTGCCGGAGCGCGCGTTATCGGCACTGCCATTGCGCGCGATCTTACGGCCGGACGGCGCATGGCTCAGGTGGTCTCCATGGCCATGATGGTCTTCATGGCCGTTCCCGTGATAGCGCCCAGCCTTGGGCAGGCTATTCTTTTCGTCGGCCCCTGGCGCTGGATTTTCGGCTTTCTGCTGGTGACGGCGTCCGGTTTGGCCATCTGGTTGAGTTTCAGCCTGCCAGAGACGCTTCGCGAGGAGCATCGCCGCAAACTCAACTTCATGGGTTCAATCCGCGCCTATCGCGAGAGTTTGAAGCACCGCGCAATGGTCGGATATATGTTTGCCGGCGCGTTCTTTTTTGGCGGGCTATACGGGCTTCTCAATTCTTCCGAGCAGATCATGGCCGAACATTTTGGCCTTGGCCCCTCGTGGACGCTGGCTTTTGCCGCCATGGCCGCGTTTATGGCGATTACCAATTTCGTCAATTCGCGGCTGGTAATGCGGCTAGGACAGAGACGCCTGTCGCAAGGCGCACTTATTGGCTTTACGATTATCAGCCTTGCCCATGTTGCGTTGATCGTTTTTGCTTCGGAAAACCTCGTGGTCTTCATGACGCTTTTGACGCTGGCGATGATGTTGATGGGGTTGATCGCCGCCAATTTCAATGCGCTGGCCATGGAGCCGGTTGGCCATGTCGCGGGCACCGCCTCGGCCGCTTACGGCTTCGGTACGGGCGTAATCGGTGCCATAATTGGTGCGGTTATCGGGCAACTCTACAACGATTCAACGCTACCGCTTATTGCCGGGCAAGCGCTCACCGGACTTGCGGCCTTCACGATCGTTTACTTTACTGAACGTGGTGAGCTGTTTGGAGATGGCACAGAGGATTAAGAGGCAGAAGGTTTCCCTTCCACCCCTGATATAATCCGGCACTCAATCGACTTAGTTACAGCCGCGCGCCTCGTAGAGATCCAGAAGGTGTTCCCGGCGCTCTTCAGCTGCTTCAATGGCGTCCGCGGTGTTAAAATATGTCGCAGCCAAAGCCAGCGGGAAGAACAAGACGGCCGCAGCATTCGTGGTTGTAACACCGCGCTCGTCGCGCGCGTTTTGCTCGAATTCGCTCGCTTCATCAATGGCGGCGAGGAGTTGCTCACAATTGAGGTTGGCGTCATTCGCCTGCTGCCTATCGACCACTGTGGGGGTGGCACATGCAGAAGCAAGCAAACCTGCACCGGCAATGATGGTGACCAATTTCCAGTTTTTCATAAATTCTCTCGTCAGCAATTGAGGTCGGAACAATATGCGCCGACAAAACAAAAAGGGCGGAAAGATCGCTTCCCGCCCTTCATAAAATCAAGTCAAAAAAGGCCTACCGGCAATTACGCTCTTCATAGAGCTCACCCAGATACTCACGGCGGTCCTGCGCGGCTTCAATGGCATCTTCCGTATTCATGTAAGTGCCAATCAGAGCTGGCCAGAAGAAAACGGCCGCGGCGACATTGGTGCCAGTCACACCGCGATCATCGCGTGCTTCTTCCTCGAAATCATTTGTTTCTTCGATAGCAGCCAGCAATTGCTCACAATTGAGATTGCGGTCGCTGGCTTGACGGGTTTCGACAACGGTCGGCGTCGCGCAAGCTGTTACCATGAGGCCCAAGCAAGCAACGCCAGTGATCAATTTCCAGTTTTTCATAATTTCCCCAGTCGTTTAGTTGAGTGCCCATCGGGCTACACTCAGACGTTACCACCCTCTATCTGGCGTAACAATCACAGGCTACAAGTTTTAATGCAAAAGCAGACGGCGGAAAGATAGCGCAATGACGTTCGAGACCATTCTTCTGGATATTGACGGGCCGGTCGCGACGATCACGCTGAACCGCCCCAAGGCCATGAATGCCTATACGCACGACATGATGCGCGAGGTTATCACTGCGCTGGATCACACCGACGCCAATGACGAGGTGCGCGCCGTGATCTTCACAGGGTCCGGGCGAGCGTTTTGTGCGGGCGCCGATTTGTCGCTTGGCGTCGAGACCTTCAATGCAGTCTCACAATCGAAAGCCGATGGCGAGCTCGACGACAATGACCCGCGCTGGCGCGATACCGGCGGACTGATGAATCTACGGATCTTCAATTCTATCAAGCCGGTGATCGCTGCCATCAATGGCCCGGCCGTCGGCATTGGCGCGACGATGATATTGCCCATGGATGTGCGCTTTGGCATTTCCGGAGCGAAAATGGCGTATCCGTTTTCAAAACGCGGTATTGCCTGGGACGGGGCGGCGAGCTGGTTCTTGCCACGCGTTGTGGGCATCTCAACGGCGATGGACTGGGCGATGTCGGGCCGGACCTTCCTGACTGAGGAAGCCCATGAAGCCGGATTATTAAAGGCTCTGTATGCAGGGGAAGACCTGCTGCCTGCGGCAAATGAATACGCGCGCAAGCTGGCGGAAACGACAGCGCCCGTATCGGTTGCCATGATGCGGCAAATGGCGTGGCGGATGCTGGGTCCGCATACGCCGATGGATGCGCACCGCATTGAATCGAAAGCCATCCTTCATGCCGGGCTCGGTCCCGATGCGGCTGAGGGCGTGATGAGTTTTCTGGAAAAACGTGAGCCGAAATTCCCGCTCAAACCCTCCGCCGATATGCCGCCCTGGTATCCCTTCTGGGACGAGGAAGAGTATTGATCCGGCAATATAAGACTGGCGATCACGTGGCACTGGCAATCGTGTTCAAACGATCTGTGCTTGAGCTTGGCAGCGAAGATTATTCGCCAGAACAAGCCGCAACATGGGCTGAGGGCGGGAGTGACCCCGAACGCTGGAAGCGAACGTGCAATGATGGGCGCGTCACCTTCGTATCTGAACTGGAAGGCGTAATTTCCGGCTTCATCAATCTGGAAAGCGATGGTCATATCGACCATTTTTTCATTCTACCGGAAGCGCGCGGACAAGGCGTCGCGCGAGCGCTTTTCGATGCTTTGATCGCCCACGCGCACGAGGCCAGCATGACACGCCTTTATGTCGAAGCCAGCGAAGCCGCCCGGCGATTTTTTCTTCGCCAGAATTTTGAATGCCTAAAACGGTGCGAACTCGAAATTCGCGGCGTCGCTTTCCACAATTATGCAATGGAAAAACGGCTGGTTTAAAACTCCTCGACCGACAGGCTGTCATCCGTTGCAGCGCCATCAAGGCGCCAGCCTGCGCCGTCACCCACGGCCAGCGTCTCCGCCAGCCAAGGCAATAGCTCCAGCAATTGCGCCTCCAGCGTGAAAGGCGGATTGATGATGACAACGCCTGCGCCCGCCAGCTTTCCCTCGGCCTCAAGATCGCGGACCCAGAGATCGGCGCGCAGGACGTTTTCTGGCGAGGCGTAACTTTCTTCAAACAGCCATTCGGCAAGGCCAACATCAAAACGCTCAGATGCCCATAAATCTTTCAAGGGCCGCCAGAAAATATACGTGCCACCGGTCCATTTCGGGATCGCCTTACGGATCGCTTCGGCCATGTGGGCCATCTCGTCGCGATGCTCGAAAGGCGGATCAACGAGGACTACGCCGCGCTTTTCCCTTGGCGGAACAAGGCTGTGCAGGGCTTTATAACCATCGCGGTGCTCGACCTTGACGGCGGCATTGCGGACATAACGCTGGTCGAGCGTCTTGGCGTCAGCCTCATGTAATTCGCACAGATGCGCGCGGTCCTGATCGCGCATCATACGCACGGCGAGTTCCGGCGAGCCGGGATAGGCGACTAAATCCTCGCCGGTATTCATGGCGCGCACGACGTCCAGAAACGGCGCGAGTGCGTCCTCAACGTCTGGCGGGCGTGTGGCAGCCAGCACTTTGGCGATACCGCCCTCCCATTCGGGATTGCGCTGCGCCTCGCTGGAGGCAAGATCATACGCACCGACACCGGCATGGGTGTCGATATAGCGAAACGGTTTGGCCTTCTTCTTCTGGTGGCTCAGGCATTGCGCCAGTACGGCGTGCTTGAGAATGTCAGCGAAGTTTCCGGCGTGGAAGGCGTGACGATAATTCATGGCCCTGCTTTATCCCGATTTGCGTTGCGGCGGGAAGGCTCTAACTTCCGCGAAAGAATTACGGGGAACACATTATGACGCGCTGGATAGCCATTTTTACGACCCTTGCCTTGAGCGCCTGCACGGCCTCGGCACAGGATGACACGACCGCCGCGCGCGAAGATGGATCGCGTGTCTATGAAAGCGAAGGTCAGATCACCGCCAATGGCCAACGCGTGCGATACTCTGTGCTCGCCGGTGAAACCTATATGGCGGGTGATGATGGCGAACCATATGCCTCTATCTTCTCCACCGCCTATATCCGCGAAGGCGTGGATGATCGCTCATCGCGCCCTGTCGCCTTTATTTTCAATGGCGGACCCGGATCGGCCAGCCTGTGGCTGCATATGGGCGTATTTGGGCCCTATCGACTCGATCTGCCGCCGGATGGCAGTGATGACGGCGCCGCCCCCTACTCCATCGTTGAAAACAATCTTTCCATTCTCGACCAGACCGATCTTGTCTTTGTCGACCCTGTCGGAACCGGCTGGAGCCGTCCGCTTGGTGATGCCGACACGGACCGCTTTTGGGGTATTCGCGAAGATGCCGAAGTGCTCGGTGCATTTATCCGTCGTTGGCTGACCGAAAACCGCCGCTGGAATTCACCGAAATATCTGCTGGGTGAAAGCTATGGCACGACGCGCATTGCGGCTCTGTTGAACGAGATGCAGGGCGGTTGGACGGATGTGTCCTTCAATGGCGTCGCTCTGATCTCGACGGTTCTGGATTTCCGCTTTGACGATACATCCGAAGGCAATGATGTCGGCTTTGTCGGTTTGATGCCCGGCTTTGCGGCCACGGCTTGGTATCATGAGCGCATTGATCGCTCGGCCTGGGATGGCGATATCGAGGCCTTCCTCAGTGATGCCCGAAATTTTGCCTATGACACCTACATGCCAGCGCTCCTTCGCGGGGCGAGCCTGCCAGAAGCCGATCGGCGGGCTGTGGCAGCGGAGCTCTCAAGTTATATCGGCCTGTCCGAGCAATATCTGATGCGCGCCAATTTGCGGGTCAATCTGGGGCGCTTCATGCGCGAGCTCCTGCGCGATGAAGGCCTGTCTGTGGGTCGTCTGGATAGCCGCTTTACCGGACAGGAAGTTGACGCTGTCAGTGAAGGCCCGGAATACGACCCGTCCGCCTATGGCATTGATGGCGGCTTCACGGCCTCCATGCTGCACTATTTCACCGACACGCTGGGCGTTGATATTACCGACGAATATTCGGTGATTGATATTCCCACGGCCACGCAATGGAATCGC